>OGFY01000005.1_pt1 | contig 226336 bp, 219 predicted proteins | sample 1570951 | NCBI WGS metagenome assembly OGFY01 (sample SAMEA2581942, study PRJEB24529) | metagenome | biome: Human gut stool | place: China | collected 2011
TCGCTCAACGGATAAAAGCTACCCTGGGGATAACAGGCTAATCTCTCCCAAGAGTCCATATCGACGGGGAGGTTTGGCACCTCGATGTCGGCTCATCACATCCTGGGGCTGGAGCAGGTCCCAAGGGTTGGGCTGTTCGCCCATTAAAGTGGTACGTGAGCTGGGTTCAGAACGTCGTGAGACAGTTCGGTCCATATCCATCGCGGGCGTAAGAGACTTGAAGGGGGCTGCTCCTAGTACGAGAGGACCGGAGTGGACGGACCAATGGTGTACCAATTATCCCGCCAGGGGTACAGTTGGGTAGCTACGTCCGGAAAAGATAAACGCTGAAAGCATCTAAGCGTGAAACTTGCCTTAAGATGAGGTCTCCCGAAGCGAAAGCTTGAAAGACACCTTGAAGATGACGAGGTTGATAGGCCAGGAGTAGAAGTTCAGTAATGAATGTAGCGTACTGGTACTAATATGTCGAGAGCTTAACTTAAAAAAGAAATGACTTGGAGCAAAGTAATCTTCTGAGTGGTTTTGAAAGATTAATATCTTTCAAAAAAGAAAAAAGAGAATATCTGGTGACGATGCCTAAATGGTTCCACCTGTACCCATACCGAACACAGTAGTTAAGCATTTAGAGGCCGAAAGTACTTGCATGGAGACGTGCTGGGAGGATAGGAAGTTGCCAGTTAAGAAAAAGCACTGAATACTTCAGTGCTTTTTTCTTTATATTTTATGAATAATTATTGACAACTCATTAAAAATTTTGCATAATATTTCCATAGAAAAATATTGAATTCGTCATTTTAGACTATAACTTTTTCTGTTTCTGAATAAAACAGAGGAGTTATAGTCTTTTTATTTTATAAAAATTAAAAAAATGGAGGAGCAAATTTATTTATGGAAAAACTTTTGTGGAAAGAGAAATTATCTTATGGAATAGGAGCTTATGGAAAAGATTTTATTTATAATATGATAGCTGCTTTTCTGATGATTTTTTATACTGATGTTGTTGGTGTATCGTTAATTTTTGTGAGTACTTTATTTTTAGTGGTTCGCATTGTAGATGCTATAACTAATCCTTTTATGGGCTGGCTTGTTGATAATACAAAAACTAAATGGGGAAAATTTCGCCCTTGGATTTTAATAGGAACAATAATAAATTCTTTCGTTTTAATTCTATTATATTTAAATCCGGCAACTTTTTTACAGGGAATTTTGATAAATGCCTGGTGTATTGTTACATATCTATTATGGAGTCTTACATATACCTTGATGGACGTGCCTTTTTGGGCAAATTGCAGTATTTTTATGGACTGGAATGAATATTTATTTTTTCAAATATGTAGTTTGTCATGAAGAATGGTTTTCTATTTTTGGCATAGTTAATTTTATTGTTGGCTCTATAGGTTTGATAGCTTTTCCATCTTTAGCAAATAAATTTTCACGAAAAGTAGTTTATATTTTATCTGCTATTTTATTAGTTTTAGGCTTATTAGGTATGTTTTTTGTTGGTGATGACCACAAAGCAAGTGTTGTTTTATTTTTCAGTGTAGCTAGTTTATTTTGTTTAGGAAATGCTTTGGCTGGTGTATCAACTACAGTGATGTTAGCAGATACAGTTGATTATGGTGAATATAAATCGGGTATCAGAAGCGAGGCTGTCGTGTTTTCTGTACAGACGTTTACCGTGAAATTTGGTTCGGCTATTGCTGGTTTTATCGGGGCGATGGTTTTATCCTTGGTGGGTTATGTGCCGAATGCGGTTCAGACGCCGGAAACGGTTTTGGGCTTGAGAGTGATGATGTTTATAATGTCGGCTTTACTGATTATGGTAATTTTGTGTCTATATCTTAAATTTTACAAGTTAAACGGAAGTTTTTATTTTAATATATTGAAGGAGCTTTCCAAAAGACGTGAAAAAATTAGTTTAGATTAAACGGCATTTGACAAATAAAAATAATTTTGTTAAACTACCGTAAGTAAATGAAAGCGTCTGAAAAAAGGCTATAGATTTTGCTGTTTCTGAATCAAACAGCAGTCTATAGCCTTTTTATTTTTAGTTTTAGGAGGTTTTTTTATGAATATTGGTTGGATAAAAATTATAGGAGCAACTTTTTTTGAATTAATCTGGGTAACTGGTTTAAAATATGCTGTATTACCTGTGGAGTGGGCAATAACAATTTTAGCTATCTTGGGTTCTAGTTATTGCTTAATTACAGCAGGTAATACACTTCCCGTTGGAACAGCATATTCTGTATTTGTAGGATTGAGTGCTATCGGTACTATTTTAGTAGAATTTTTAGGTTTTGGTATTTTTCCTAGTTTTTGGCAATTATTATTTATTATTATTTTGATTTTAGGTGTTATTGGCTTGAAATTATTGAATGAAAAAGTAGAAAGATGAGATGATTGATTATGGAATGGATTTATGTTGTTATTGCAGGACTTTTAGAAGTTTTAAGTATAAATTATATGAATAAGTGGCAATTAGTTAAGCATTTAGGATTAAAAAAATCTGGAATTTTGATTATAAAAATGGTATTAGCTTTTGCTACAAGTTTATTATTATTAAATTTAGCCTTGAAAACTTTACCAATGAGCATTACATATGCAGTATGGTCAGGAATTGGTTCAGTAGGTGGTGTTTTGGTGGGAATTATTCGTTATGGTGAAAGTGCAAATTGGAAAAGACTTGTTTGTATAGCAATGATTTTATCTTCTGTTGTTGGTTTAAAATTAGTTTCTTAAGATTTTATATATTGTAGATTGCGGATATGAGTGAGAAATTTAAAATATTTATTTACGATATTGATGCATTTACCAACAAATAAAGCAGAGATAATAGTACCAATGCCGATACCATTTAATTCGCCAAAGAAGATAAAGGATAATATACAAGCAATTACTATCAAAGTTATATCAAAGTAGATTTTTACTGTACCAAATTTTATTTGTGGCTTTTTCAAAGCAATGACTAAAGCTAAAGCACGGACAACGCCTTCTCCAGGAACAACAATTACATTAGGAGCGACTTCAATAGAAATTCCTATTGCTAAAATAAAGCAACCAATAAAAAGCGATATTAATTTTACGATAAGGGTTTCAGGCTCAAAGGCTGATAGTAAATTCATGCTAACATCAATGAAGAAACTAAATATGATATTGGCTACTATTTGTAAAAATTGTATAGGTTCAAAATCACGGCGTAAAAGTGCTATTTCAATTAAGATAAAAATTATATTGAAGATGAAGGTCGTTAAACCAAAGCTGAAATCGGTATATTCAAGGCTAAAAATATAAGGAATAGATGATATTTGTGAGGTACCTAAATTACTTTTGGTGATAAAAGCTATGCCAAATGAATTTATAATAATACCTAAAAAGAAATAAAAATAACGTAGAGATATGACTTTCAAGATTATTCCTCCTCTAAATTTTTGATTATTGTATTAAGTGTTTTTAAAAGATGTTGTTTTTCTTGAGGTGGAATGTTTTTTAAGGCTTTATCATCAATGCTAAAGCAAATTTCTTTTACTTTATGAGCCATTTGAAGACCTTTTTCAGTCAGATAGATATAAGCAGAACGTTTATCTGTAGAATGTGCTTTTCGCGTAATTAAACCATCTTTTTCCATGCGAACTAATAAACTGGTGATAGTTGATTTGTCTAAGACGCAATAGTTACTTATATCTTTAGCTATAGAGCCATTATGTTCTAAAAGATATTCTAAAATTTTGGGCTGACCAGGTAAAAGCTTTAATGATGAAATCTTTTGGACAATATTTTTGTTACTGTGATGAAAACTTTTTAATAAAAGAAAATGCAATTCGCCAGATAACATTTTATTACCTCCAATATAGTTTGAAATCAAACTATATTATAGAAAGCTATAAATTGAATGTCAATAAATAATATAAATATCCTACTAGACAGAAAATAGAAGTATAGATATAATATATCAGTATTTTTAGTAAGAGGTGATAATATTTTGAGTGTAAAAGAACAGGATTTGAATTTACTTCAAGTGGGGAAAAAAGAACAATATGCAGCTAGAATAATATTTTTTGTTGCAGGTTTTGGTATATCTACATGGGCACCAATGATACCGATTATAAAGGAACGTTTACAAATTGGCGCTGATATATTGGGTTTATTGTTATTATGTATTGGTGTAAGTTCTTTTTTGATGATGCCTATAGCTGGATTGTTTGCACAAAAATTTGGCTGTAAAAAAGTTTTGCGTGTTATGGGTTTGTGCATGGGTGTAGAAATTATAATATTATCCATGTTACCTAATATTTATATGTATGCTATCTTTTTATTTGTTTTAGGTGCTATAGGTGGTATATTGAATGTAAATATGAATATTCACGCAGTAATCGTAGAAAAACTTTCCAAAAAACGCATGATGTCTGGTATGCATGCTTTATGGAGTGTAGGTTGTTTTGCTGGAGCTGGTTTATTTAGTATTTTGGCTAAATTAGGTTTAGGTATTAGTCAAATAGCAATTATACATTGTATTATTATTTTCATGATTATTTTTGCTTTCAGTAGATATTTCTTACCGTATAAAGGTGCTAGTAATGGTAAAGCTATCGCTATACCAAAGGGAATTGTAACTTTATTTGGAGTTTTAGCTGTTATATCCTTTTTAGGTGAAGGTGGTATGATGGACTGGAGTGGTGTATTTTTGACAGAAGCTAAAGGTGTAGATTTATCTTTAGCTGGTGTTGGTTATGCAGTATTTTCAGCAGCTATGCTCATTGGTCGCTTGATTGGTGATAAAGTAGTACAAAAATTAGGCGAACAGCGTGTTGTTATTTTTGGTGGAATAGTAGCAAGTGTAGGATATATAATTTCTATTGTTTTTGACAATTTCTTTATGATGCAATTTGGTTTTATTCTTCTTGGTTTTGGAGCTGCAAATATTGTTCCTGTAGTATTTACTTTATTGGGCAGACAAAAAGAAATGCCTATAAATTCAGCAGTAACAGCTGTTACTAGTATGGGGTATTTAGGAGTAATGTTTGGCCCTGCGCTATTAGGTTTTATTGCTCATGGAATTGGTATTGTAGCAGTATTTTGTATCTTAGCTGGAATGTTTATTTTGCAAGCAATAGTATCTTCTTATGTATTTAAAGTTTTAAATTAAATATGATAATAATAAACCTTGTATAGCTAAAAAAATTAGGCTATACAAGGTTTTATTATTATAGCTTTTTTTATTAATTTCATATAATATGATATGTATATATAGGAATTTATCTAAAATAAAAAAAGAAAAGAGGTTTATTTGTGAGTTTAGAAGATAAAGAGTTAATGCAGTTTAAGGTCGGCAAAAAAGAACAGTATGCAGCTAGAATGGCTTTTTTTATACCAGGTTTTGCCATTTCCACATGGGCGCCTATGATACCTATGATTAAAGAACGTTTACATATTGAAGCAGATATTTTGGGATTATTATTATTGTGCATAGGTATAAGTGCTTTTATTGTTATACCGATTGGTGGTCTTTTAGGTAAAAAATTTGGTTGTAAAAAAGTGATGGTTACTACAGGTAGTTTATTTGCGATAGTATTAGTAGCGTTGTCTTGTTTACCAAATGTTTGGTCATATGCTATTTGTTTGATTTTAGTAGGCGCTATTATGGGTTGTACAGAAGTTTGTATGAATATCAATGCTGTTGTTGTTGAAAAATTATCGCAAAAACGTATGATGTCTAGTATGCATGGTTTTTGGAGTGTTGGTTGTTTTTGTAGCGCTGGTTTATTTAGTATTTTAGCTAAGATGGGACTTGATGTATTTTTTATAGCAATCATTCATTGTTTAATAATTTTAGCTATTGTAATTTTCTTTGGCAGATATTTTTTAGATTATAAAAGTGCTAATAGTGAAAGTGCGATTGCTATTCCTAAAGGAATTGTTGTTTTATTCGGCATTTTAGCATGTGTGAGCTTTTTAGGCGAAGGTGCAATCATGGATTGGGGCGGTGTATTTTTAGCTGAGGTAAAAGATGTAGAATTATCTTTAGCTGGTGTTGGTTATGCTGTTTTTTCTGTAGCAATGCTTATCATGCGTTTAATTGGGGATAAAGTAGTACAATTTTTAGGCGAGGAAAAAGCTGTAGTATTAGGAAGTAGTTTAGCGGGATTAGGATTTTTATGGATAATTATTATAGATAATTTCTATTTAATGTTGGTTGGTTTTATTTTACTTGGTTTAGGTGCTGCAAATATTGTGCCTGTATTATATAGTTTGTTGCAATATCAAAAAGATATGCCGATAAATGTTGCTGTTACAGCAGTAACTTGCATGGGATATACAGGCGTTATATTAGGGCCTGCTATCTTGGGATTTATCGCTCAAGGAATAGGAATTATATCCGTATTTTATTTATTGATGATTTTATTTATCGTGCAAGTTGTCATGGCAAAATATGTATTTAATAGATTAAAATGATTATAAGTAAGAAAAAGATATTCTAGTGAGAATATCTTTTTTTATATAAATTTATGTTGTTTTATATTGATTTATGTTAATTTATGACTTATAATAAGAAAAAGAAATTTGATTTTTGTTTATTGTATATTTAAATGAAATTTTGTGAAAAAAAGAACAATTAAATCATATATTATAAATGGAGGCATTTAAATGATTTGTAGAACAATATTAAATGAAACATCTTATTTTGGTAAAGGAGCAATAAAAGAGATTGCAAATGAAGTAATTAATCGTGGCTTGAAAAAAGTTATGTTAGTTACAGATAAAGATTTACTTAAATTCAAAGTAGCTACAAAAGTATGTGATATTTTAGATGAAGCAAAAATAGATTATGAAATTTACGATAAAATAAAAGCTAATCCTACAATCAAAAATGTTACTGAAGGCGTGGATTTTTGTAAACAATGTGGTGCTGATGTAATTGTTGCTGTAGGTGGCGGTAGTGCTATTGATACAAGTAAAGCAATTGCTATCATTATGAAAAATCCAGAATTTGCTGATGTTAGAAGTCTAGAAGGTGCTTCACCAACTAAACATAAAGCAATGCCAATTATTGCCGTATCCACAACATCTGGTACAGCAGCAGAAGTAACTATCAATTATGTAATTACTGATGAAGAAAAAAATCGTAAATTTGTTTGTGCTGACCCACATGATATTCCAGTAGTGGCAATTATCGATCCAGATATGACTGCATCTATGCCACCAAAACTCTGTGCAGCAACAGGAATGGACGCACTTGTTCATGCTATCGAAGGTTATATCACTAAAGGTGCATGGGAATTAACAGATATGATGCATATAAAAGCTATTGAAATCATAGCTCGTTCTTTAAGAGATTCTGTTAAAGGTGATCCAGAAGGTAGAGCACAAATGGCTTTAGGTCAATATATTGCAGGAATGGGATTTTCTAATGTTGGCTTAGGTATAGTACATTCTATGGCTCATCCATTGAGTGCAGTATATGATATTCCACATGGTGTAGCTTGTGCTATTTTATTAACACCAGTATTAAAATTTAATGCGCCATCAACAGCAGATAAATATCGTGATATCGCAGTAGCTATGGGCGTAAAAAATACAGAAGATATGAGTATTGAACAGGCTCGTCAGGCTTGTATTGAAGCTGTAGAAAAATTGAGTGTAGATGTGGGAATTCCTCAGAAATTGACTCAATTAGGTGTAAAAGAAGAAGACCTTCAATTTTTATCTGAATCTGCTTTTGTTGATGCTTGTACACCAGGAAATCCAAGAGATGTAAGTGTAGAAGCTATTAAAGAAATTTATAAATCTATCATGTAATAAAATTTAAATTAAAAAAGATAGTTATAGGACTAAATTTTGTCTTATAACTATCTTTTTATTTTATATTTGATTTTAATTTAAGCTAAATGAAAAAGATTTTTTTGAGAGAAAACTACAAGCGTATCTTTTTCTTCTAGAATAGTATCGCCATCAGGTATGATATCTACGCCGTTTCGTTGAATTAAAACAACAAGTGAATCTTTTTTGATATCAATATCACGAAGTTTTTTGCCAATGAATTCATTATTAGCATCAATATTTATTTCATTTAAAGTGATATTATCATTGCCCTGATAGGTTTTAGCACAAATGATGAGTGTGTCTCCATCGCGCAAGAATGTATCACCTTTTGGCGTTATAGTAGCTCCTTTTCTCAAGATAGCAGCAATCAATGTACCTGGAATAGAGCCGATATCGCGAATTTGTTTATTAATCCATGGGTGTGAATTATTTAATTCTAAACAAGTGAAATGGATATTATTTTCATCAGTATAATCGTTAAAAGTTTTTAATACATTTTCATGTTCATCAATCATATTTAGATGTTTTGAAGCAGATGGTAATAAAGCACCTTGGAATAATAAAGATAAAAGTACAACACAGAAAACTATGGAGAAAATAGAATCATCAGCATAATTTGGTGATACGACAGCGACAATTGCAAAAACGATGGAGGCAGCTCCGCGAAGACCAGCCCATGACATGATTAATTGTTGATTTAAAGGAGCTTTAAATGGAGATAATAATATTGCCATGGTTATAGGTCTAGCGATGAATGTAAGGAAAATAGCAATAAACAAAGCAGGGACAAAATAATATGGTAATTTTGAAGGAAATACTAATAAACCTAATAAGAAGAAGATGAGCATTTGCATCATGCCATTAAAAGCATCGAAGAAATTTACGAGATTTTTCTTTTTCGGGATATTTTGATTGCCTAAGATGATACCTGCGATATAAGTGCTTAAATAACCATTGCCATCAACTAGAGATGGGAGAGCATAAGCAGCTAAGGCAATGGCAACTAAGAATATAGAGTCAAAACCATTTTCGCCGAATTGAACATTTTTTAATATCCAAGAAGCGATAAAAGCTAAGATGACACCGATGATAATTCCATAAGCAAATTGAGCAAAAATTAAATAGGAGATATCAAAGAAGTTTAAGCTACTGCCAATGCTAGTTAATAAAATTATGGTTAGCATATAAGCACAAGGGTCATTACTACCACTTTCAATTTCTAGCATAGGAGCAGTACTGTATTTTAGATTTAATTTTTGTGAACGCAAAATAGAAAAGACAGAAGCTGCATCAGTAGAGCTAAGTACAGCACCAATTAATAATCCCTCAAGAGGGGGTAAACCTAATACTAAATGACAAAAAATACCAGTGAGTGCAGCTGTGATAAATACGCCCAAAGTACTCAGTAAAACAGCTTGTTTAGCTATAGGACGAGCAGTTTTCCATTTTGTACCAAAGCCACCGTAAAACATGATGAAAATGAGAGCGGCAGAACAGATTTTTTCAGCAAGAGAATAATCTTCAAAATGAATTTGAAATAAACCATCAGAGCCGAAGAGCATACCAAGACCAATAAAAAATAAAAGTGTAGGCACGCCAAAGCGAGTAGATAATTTACTTCCAATTACGCAAGCAATTAAGATAATTGCACTGATTAAAAGAAATAAAGTCATAAGTATAATCTATCCTTTTCATTATATTTATATATATAAATTATCTCAAATAATTATGAAGATGTCAAAAAAGGCAACTTATTTTTACTATTTAAATAAAATAAGTTGCCTTTTTTACAATTAAGCTTGTTCAGGAATTAAACCATTTTGATAAGCGAGCATTAAATGGTAGATATCATTTATTTGACATTGGATTTCTTCACCTAAATCAGTATCGGCAGTTGAAGAATGATAATTTTGTAATTCTAAAGTACAAGAAACGGACTCAATGTCTTGGTTGGCTTTTAAAGACTCTTTGATATTAGCACATGATTGATGTTCTAAAAGACGTAAACCACGTGAATTAGAAATTAGCGTATAACCAGCAATTCCTGTTTTTTTATGATAAGCTTTACAAAAACCACCATCGATGATAATTAATTTTCCATTTGCTTTTACAGGACTTTCTCCTTCTTTTACTTTTACAGGAACATGACCATTGATTATATGTCCACGTTTTGTTTTTAAGGAAAATTCTTCAAGTATCATATCGCAGATTTTTTCATCATTGCAATATTTATAATATGCATCAGAAGGTTCAATCCATGTATCCGTATCTTCAATAAACATACGTTCAAATGTTTTAAATTCTCTACCAGAAAATGGTGAATATCTGCCACACCAGAAATAATACATTAAGTCGATATTTTTTTGTTCATATAGACCAAGATATGCTTGGCGAATAGTTTTATCAACGAAATCTAAATAATTTTTTCCAGAATAATATTTATTATTTAGATGAATACGCATAAAGCTACCATCATCATTTAGAGGTATACAACCGTGATAAAGTAAATTGTTATTATATGCTTTATAGACGCTACCTTTTTGGTAAAGAAAATCAATATGTTTGCGCAAGCGTACACTATCTAAAAATGCTGATTTTATATCAGATAAGACTTCAGCTTCTTCTAAAGATAATTCATAAGGATTTTGAGGATTTATTGTAGGGAAGGACGGACTTTTTATTGGATAAGATATATTATTTATTTTTATATGTTTAGAGGAGTAATCTATTTTATCTAATAAAAGACGACTATCCATTTGAAAATCTGGATTGCGTTTGATGAGTTGTCCTTCTAATTTAAATAAAATTATAGAGATAGTGCGTTGCATAGCGATTAATAGCGTTTTATTAGGATAGAGTTTACTAGCTAATGAAGATAGCGAGCGAAGGCTGATAGCATATCCTTTTTCTAAAACGGCAGTATTATTATAAGATAAACAGTTTCGTACTACTGTCGCTATACAAGCTTCATTACCACACATTGCACCCATCCATAAGATATCATGATTGCCCCATTGAATATCTACAGAATGATGTTGGCGTAGCATATCTATGATAGAGTCAGGTCGTTGTCCTCGGTCATAAATATCGCCGACGATATGCAAATGAGCAACAGCTAGTTTTTTGATGAACTTTGTAAAAGCAATGATAAAATCTGTACCACTATTAATATTGATTAAAGTGTTTAAGATAGTATTGAAATATACCTCTTGGAAAGTATCATCATTTGGTCTAGCTGTGAGCAATTCAAGAATGATGGTTTCATATCCTTTAGGCAGTAAATTTTTTAATTCTGATTGAGGATATTTATAAGACATCAATCTTGATAGACGCAATAAATAGATGAGATTTTGAGAATACCATTGAGTAGTGATTAATTTTTGTTTTTTTAAATTGAGTATTTTTTCTTTAGGATAATAAATTAAAGTACAAAATTCAGCTTTTTGTGAGGTGGACATTTCTTCAGAAAATAAATAATCTACTTTTTCTTTGATAACACCAGAGCAATTATTGAGAATATGGAAGAAAGATTCATATTCACCATGTAAATCACTCATAAAATGTTCTGTTGGTCGAGCTAAGTTTAAAATAGCTTTTAAGCGAATTAGCTCAGTTACAACAGATTGACGATTAGGGTATTTTTCTGACAATAAATAAAGATATTTGTATTTTTGTTTATTCTTATCCACAACAATACTCCTTTTTATAAGATGTGATATTAGTATTATATAATATTTTTATTTTTATGAAAATAAAGTTTTTTTAGTATACGTTTACTAAAATAGAGAAATAACAATTGCGGAATAATTGATAAAATCTTATAATAGAATAGTTAATATTTAAATGAATTTGAATAATGTGAGGGATAATAATTGGGAAATGGAGATAAAAAAAATAAAAGCAGTTATGTAAAATATATCTTGATATTAGTAGTTGTTTTTATTTTATCTGGTATGGTAGGAGCTTTTTTTGCTAATGCGTTAGTTGATAATAAACCAGATTATAATGAAGATGATAAAAAAGGTATGTTAGTTGCAAACGATAAGGCTACTGTAATGATTATGGGGGTAGATGAGCGCGCTGATGATGTGGGGAGAAGCGATACCTTAATGATAGCGACATTAGACCCGGATAAAAATCAAGCAGCATTATTATCTGTACCTCGTGATACGCGTGTAAAAATAAAAGGTCATGGCTTTGATAAGATTAATGCAGCTTATGCCTATGGTGGTAGAAAATTAACTCAAGAAACCATTGAAAGTTTATTAAATACACATATTGATCATTATATAAAAATTAATGTACATGGTTTTACTAAAATTATTGATGCTTTAGGCGGTATTGATATTGATGTAGAAAAACGTATGTATTATGAAGACCCATGGGATGATGATGGCGGTTTATATATTGACCTTCAGCCAGGTATGCAACATATGGACGGCAAGACTGCGATAACATATGTGCGCTATCGTGATGAAGAGGGCGATATTGGTCGTATCAAACGTCAACAGAATTTCATGAAAGCAGTAATGGACAAATTAGTATCTCCAACAATTATTCCTAAATTGCCAGCTATTGTATCTGCTGTTTCTGATTCAGTGGAAACTGATATGTCAGTTAGTGAAATATTATCTTTCTTGGGAACACTTCAAGATGCAAAAGATAATGGATTAAAATCAGAAATGTTACCAGGTAAACCAGTATATATAGAAGGTATTAGTTATTGGGTACCAGATATCAGTAAGACAAGACAGATTTTAGCAAATACATTAGGCATAAAAATCAATCAATCAATTACAACATCTATTCATGAAGATAATATAGAATATGAAGAATCTATTCCTGATAATGCTGTAGAAGTAACAGAAAAAGAACGCATAAAAAGAGAAATTGCACAGGAACGTGAAGAAAGATTGCAACGACTTCGTGAAGAACAAGAAAAATCTACAAAACGATTTAAATCTGAAGTAGATGAAGAACGTCCACGAACAAATAGTAATCGAGAAAAAGTAGAAACTAGAGAAGAAACTCCAGTGGAAGATAATACAACAAAACAAAAAGAACCTGTGCCACAAACACCAACAAGAGATGTCCCAGCTATAGATATGAATACTACAGGTAAATCATAAATAAAAAATACCGCAAATAGGATAAAAACTATTTGCGGTATTTTTAGTTAACGAAATAATAAATTTAAGATTAATGTTAAGATAATACTAATTAAAATAGAACTACCTAAAGGAAAATAAACGCCCCAATTATTACCTTCCCATTTAAAATCAAATGGTAATTTACCTAGAGGTAATAATTTTCCACCAAAATGGATTAATAGACCGATAATAACAAGAGCAATTCCTATATAGATGAGTATTTTTCCCATATCATACATAGCAAAATCCTTTTGTCTTATAAATTATTTATCGTCTTCTTTGATTTCAAAAGCAGCAAGAGCAGCTACTTTATCATTATTATCCATATTCATCATTTTTACGCCTTGAGTATTTCTGCCAATTACAGAAACTTCTTCAATATTTGAGCGAATGACGATACCTTCAGTAGAAATGAGCATGAATTCTTGTTGACTGTCTACAACTTTAATGCCGATTACAAAACCAGTTTTTTCAGTGACTTTGATGTTGATAAGACCAATGCCACCGCGAGTTTGTGTGCGATATTCAGAAGTTGCAGTACGTTTGCCAAAACCATGTTCAGTAACAGTTAAGACTTCGCAATCATCACGGATATTGTCCATGCCAATTACTGTATCTTCACCTTTTAATTTTATGCCAATGACACCGCGAGCAGTTCTACCCATAGGACGAACATCTTGTTCATTGAAGCAAATAGACATACCATCGCGAGTACCGATGATGATTTGGCGATTGCCATCAGTGAGTTTTACACCGATTAATTCATCATTTTCTTTTAAAGAAAGTGCGATAAGACCTGTCTTTTTGCGATTAGTATCAAATTCGCTAAGACCTGTCTTTTTAACAATACCATGACGAGTAGCCATAAATAAATATCTATCTTTAGAGAATTCCTTAATAGGAATGATAGCTGTGATAGTTTCTTCTTTAGCTAATGGTAAAAGATTTACAATGGCTGTGCCTTTTGCAGTCCTACCGGATTCAGGAATTTCATATCCTTTTAATTGATATACAAGTCCTTTATTAGTAAAGAATAAGATTGTATTGTGTGTAGATGTGATAATCATATTTTCAACATAATCTTCTTCTTTTGTACCCATGCCAGTAACGCCACGACCACCGCGTTTTTGATTACGGTACGTAGTTACAGGGATACGTTTGATATAGTTATTATGTGTTAAAGTGATTACTACATCTTCTTCAGCAATTAAATCTGCGATATCTACATCAGAACTATCATCTGTGATTTGAGTGCGACGAGCATCGCCGAATTTAGCTTTAACAGCAGAAAGTTCTTCTTTAATGATATCTAAGATTTTTTGTTCATCTGCTAAGATATTTTGTAAATCAGAGATATAATCTAAGATTTCAAGATATTCATTTTCGATTTTTTCGCGTTCAAGACCAGTTAAACGTTGTAATCTCAAATCTAAGATAGCTTGAGCTTGTTTTTCAGTAAGAGTATAGTCGCTCATTAAGACTTCTTTAGCGCTATCGCCATTTTTAGAATCACGAATAGTTTTAATGATTGGGTCTAAATGGTCAAGTGCTATAGTTAAGCCTTCTAAGATATGAGCACGAGCTTGAGCTTTTGTGAGTTCATACTGTGTACGACGGCGAATAACATCTTCTTGATGTTTGATATAGTAATGTAAAACTTGTTTTAAGTTGAGAATGCGAGGTCTGCCATCAACTAAAGCAAGCATAATTACACCGAAAGTTTCTTGTAATTGAGTATGTTGATATAATTGATTTAAAATAACTTCTGGATTTGCATCGCGACGTAAATCAATTACAATACTCATACCATTGCGGTCTGATTCGTCATTTAAATCGGTAATACCATCAATTGTTTTATCACGAACAAGTTCAGCAATGCGTTCTACAAGACGAGCTTTATTTACTTGATATGGTAATTCAGTTACAGTGATACGTGGTTTACCATTTGGCAAAGTAGTAATTTCTGTGCAAGCACGCATTTTTACTGCACCGCGACCTGTTTTATAAGCAGAAATAATGCCATCACGACCCATAATCATTGCTCCAGTAGGGAAATCTGGACCTTTGATAGTTTGCATTAATTCTTCAACAGTAATTTCAGGGTTATCAATCATCTGTAAAACGCCATCAATTACTTCGTTTAAATTATGTGGTGGTATATTAGTTGCCATACCAACGGCAATACCAGAAGAACCATTTACTAAAAGATTTGGTATTTTAGATGGTAATACAGATGGTTCTTGTAGGGATTCATCATAGTTTGGTGTGAAATCCACTGTTTTTTTATCGATATCTTGGAGCATTAATTCTGCAATTTTTGACATGCGAACTTCTGTATAACGCATAGCAGCAGCAGAATCGCCATCAATAGAACCAAAGTTTCCATGACCATCAGCCAATACATAACGACAAGAGAAATCTTGAGCCATACGAACAATAGCATCATAAACGGAAATATCACCATGTGGATGATATTTACCTAGTACTTCCCCGACGATACGAGCAGATTTTTTATATGGTTTATTAGAGCCCATACCAGCTTCTTGCATAGCATACAAAATACGGCGATGAACTGGTTTTAAACCATCACGTACATCAGGTAACGCACGCATAACAATTACACTCATAGCATAATCGATATATGAGTTTTTCATTTCATCTTCAAGATTTACAGGGAGAATTTTTCCTGTATTTATAGTTTCTGTCACATTCTCACCTCAATTTTAATCTACGGTCAAAATATGACCGAAATAACAAATTACGACAATCATCTTAACTAATATATTTTATCATTTTTAGCGAAAAAAGTCTATGATATAAGGCTTTAGGGCTATATTAGATAAAAAAATCAGTTGTTAAATAATGAATGTTAGAAAACAACTGATAAAAATTTTTATAAATTTTTTAATGCTTCTTTATAACGAGAAGAAACTCTACGGGAGTCTCTTATTTTTTGACAAGTCATTTTAAAAACATCTTTAGATAGAGATTTTGTTTGCAAAAAATTTAAGCCTTTGTCTGGATAAAAAGTAAAATATTTACTAAAAGCCCATGCTTTAGCCATATTTACACTATAGGAAATATCTTTTGTGTTATAGACTAATTGAAGTGCATTGTCAGCAAAATCTTCTGTCAAGTAATAGTCTAATAACATCACGATGGCAAAACGCAATTCATATTCATTAGGGCTGTTTAAATAATTTTTTATAAAAGATAGATATAAATCTTTATCTTTAGTTTTTAATTGGAAACTAGCGCAAAAACTATCGCAAATAGACCAATTATTTATCTTAGGTAAGAAATTTTGAATTAATTTTTGTTTTGCATTTACGTCAATAGGAGCATAAGCAATGACAAAGCCTTCAAGCATGATTTGCTCAAAATATTCATTTGTATTTTGATTTAAAAATTCTTGCCAATTATTTTTTACTAGGTCTTTAGCAATTTTTCGCAATTGTGGTAAACGTATACCGATAATTTTTATATTTTCTCTATCAATATTTTTAGGCAATAATTTTTGTACAAATTGAGCATAATTTTTATCTTGATAGGAGAATAATATTTGTAAAATATCGTTATTTTTTTGCATAAAAAAATAACCTTCGATTACATGAGTATATAAAAATCCTTCACGCATACCAGCATCTTTATAAGTTATTGCTGTAGCATGGATTAGTTTAGCGATTTCGTTAGCTATGACCATGCCAGGAATAATAGTATGCAAACGGTCAGGTACAGTTTTTAATAAAGTTGTGATATCTTTATCTGTTAATTTATGCCCACGTGTGAAATGAGAAATCATTTCAGGAATTTTGTCAGCAGGTATAGTTTCATTTATATCATCTTGAGCGTACATTTCGTTATATAAAGCTCTAGCTCCTTTACATGTACCGCCAATACCACAGATTTCAGCATGGGAAATATCTTTGAATTCAGGTGCTGTATCAATAATAGCATGAACTTCTTTTATCATTTGTGCGATTTCTTCTTCGCTAGGTAAAAAGTCAGTCGCATATTTTGTATGGAGAGCTAAAGAGCCAATAGGCAAGCTGGTTTTTTGGATAATTTTATTGTCAGCAAAACGAATGAGTTCTGTACTAGCACCGCCGATATCAATGATAAAACCATCATGATAATCAAGTTCATGTGTAGCAGCGATAAAATCATAAGTTGCTTCTTCATCACCAGAGATGATATGCAAATCAATACCAGTGCGAGCAATGATTTCAGCGACAGATTCTTTACTATTTTGAGCATTGCGGAGTGCAGCTGTAGTAAAAGCACTTACATTTTCAATATTAAAAGAAGTCAAGAAGGATTTAAAACTGTTTAAAATCTCGCAAGCTTTATCAATACCAGCTTGTTCCATGACATTATCCTTGACATAACTTGCTAAACCTACAGTATATTTGCGTTTATGAATAAGATTTAACTTATTATCCAAGATTTCATAAATAGCCATACGAATAGTAGTAGAACCAATGTCAATAACTGCATATAACATAAAAATATACCCTCCCAAAAGTTAGTATTCATTTTTCTTTTAAATAAAAGAAAAACGAATCAAAAAGAAAATATACCCGCAATATTGATTTTACTTTGACAAAGATAAAACTATGTCTACAACGCTCTAAACTCGCTTCGCTCAAACAGTAGGACTAAAACCGTAGCCCTAGTTTTATCTTTGTCAATAGCTTTCAGCTACCGTAAAAGTCTGCTAATGCGGGAAAGTTTGGTATTATATTAATAACACGTAATATTATTTTCCGCATTATAAATTTTTAGTGGTAACCTTTAGGTTATTGAAAATAATTGTCGCTGAATACGGTTTTAGTCTGAATGTTTGAGCGAAGCGAGTTTCTAAGCGTTGTATGAAGCGAAAATTATTTTCAAAGCTAAAAATTTATCTGCGGTGATTTCTTTGGTTCGTTTCTTTGTCACCAAAGAAATGAACAACTTATTTGAATAAATCAATTACTTGTTTTCCGATTAATACGATGGACATGATGATAAATAAGGTTTTTACGTATGTAGCACCTTTGGCAATGGCCATGCGAGCTCCGCAGAAGGCTCCAACCATCATGGCAAGTCCCATAGGAATGGCGTAGGCAAAATCGACAATGCCAGAGCTGATGAAAAATAATGCACCAGCGATATTACTAGCAAAGTTTAAGCCACGAGCATTAGCAGCAGCACCGATAAAATCAAAACCTATCCAAAGGAAGGCAAATAATAAGAATGTGCCAGTACCAGGGCCAAAAAATCCATCATAAAAGCCAAAAATAAATGCAGCAATAGCGCTTAGTATCCACATTTTTTGACTCATACCATTAAATGTAGCGACTTGACCAAATTCTTTTTTTGTCAAAGTATAGATAGTTACAGCTACAAGTAAAATGATAATTAAGGGACGAAGAAAGTCAGAAGGAATTAATTTTAAAATACTAGCACCACAGATTGAGCCAATGAAAGAAAGTGGTAGTAAATATTTTATAGTAGAAAAATCTACTCTACCAGAGCGAACAAAAGAGGCAAAACCAATTGTAGCACCCATAGAAGCAGACACTTTATTCGTAGCTATAGCTGTAACGGGAGGCATGCCAGTAAATAAAAGTGCAGGTAAAGAAATAAGACCACCACCGCCAACTACAGTATCGATAAAAGCTGCGATAAATCCAGTAACAATTAGAAATAAACACATATAGATATTAATATCTTCCATCAAAACATCCTTTCTAAAAATAAATTTAATTTGAGTTAATTAATAATATATTTTATCATAAATTTTTAGGGATAAAAGATATATAGTAAGTTATTTTTGATGATGATGGATATGTTGATAAAAAAAGTCAGTTTTAGCTTTTACTAAAACTGACTTTTATTTTAATCTTTATTACTAGAAGTATTGATACCAGCACCAGTTATTGGAATGATAACACGGTAATTATCTGGTTTTCCTTTTTTGAAATATTTTAAAGCACCAGCAACGGAAGCAGCAGCAGTTGGTTCAATATAGATACCTTTTCTACCTACTTGATGTTGAGCTTCGATAATTTCTTCATCATCTACAGTGAGGACTTCACCATTGCTACGAGTAATTGCCATGAGCATTTCTTTTAAACGCATTGGTTTTTCTACACGTATGGAATCAGCTATAGTATAACCAACTTTGGAACCTTTACGTTTTTTCTTGAATGCATTATATAAAGGACAGCAATTTTCACTTTGAACAGCGATGAATTTTGGTAAACGACCAATTTCTTCGAATCCATAATAAAGACCGAGAAGCATTGTACCATTACCAACAGGAAGGAAAATATATTCAGGTACATGGTCATTTAATTGATGGTAAATTTCATAAGCTAGAGATTTTATTCCTTCAAAGAATAAAGGATTATAGACATGAGAAGCATAATATGTTTTAGATTTTGTAGCTTCTTTTTGAGCTGTTTTGGCTGCAGTATCACGATTACCAATAACAAGGCGAATTTGAGCACCAAAAGTTTCAATTTGTTTTAATTTTCCTTCAGCTATATTTTCAGGTACATAAGCAGTACATTTCATATTTGCCGCAGCTGCGTAAGCTGCTATAGCAGAAGCTGCATTTCCTGAAGAATCTTCAATTATGTGTTTTATGCCTAGATTTTTTAGTATGCTAATCATTGTCTTGGCACCACGGGCTTTGAAAGAACCTGTTGGATTTAAGTTTTCCATTTTAAAGAAAAACTCTTGTTTACCAAATTTTATAGGTATAAGCGGTGTTTCAATTTCTCCAATAGAAACTTCTGGTGTTATAGGATCAGTGTTATTTTTATATAATCTAAATAAACCACCACAAGAACAATGGTAAGAAATTGAATTTAATGGATATTCTTTTTTACATTTTTCACAATAAAAATGCATACTAATCATCTCCTAGAAATATTTTTGTAACATAAAATGGGAAATTATTCCTTTGTAGATTTAAGGAAATATTAAAAAATATATTAATATTTAATAAATTAACGAGCGTTATATGTAGGTTATAATTAGATTATTAAGTATATAAATATATATTCTATAGAATAAAATATTTTTCCTTTTAAAATTTTAAATAATGATGAATTTATTAAAAAAGATATAGAAAAAATGCAAAAACTTTTGTATGATTATAGTTAAGCATGAAAAAAAGCCTTAATTTATAAGGTTTTTTCAGCTATAAAAACTTTTTTTAAATTTTTTATAAAAATTTTAAAAAAAAGGTGTTGACATTTCCTCGTAAAGGTCATATAATAATACATGTTCTCACGGGGAACAAGTGAGAAACGGGGCATGGCTCAGTTTGGTAGAGCACCTGGCTTGGGACCAGGGGGTCGCAGGTTCGAATCCTGCTGCTCCGACCATTAGAAATTATAGGAAGCGAAAGCTTCCTTTTTTGTTTATTAGCGAAGGCATAAGCTTTCGCTTTTTTTATAAATAAATTTAATTTCGAGGTATACATAATGTCAACTGAAGTAGTAGTTAAGAAATCTTATTTGCAAGTTATTTTATTAGCGATGGGTCATTTTTTTAATGATTTTTATTGTAATTTTTTACCTATCTTATTGCCGATTTTAATACCTAAATTGGGCTTATCACTTACCTTAAGTGGTGCGTTAGTTATGGTTATGTCTTTATCTGCAAATGTGTTACAGCCTGTTTTTGGTTATTTTATGGATAAATATAATTTTAATAAGATTATGCCATTGATTATTCCTTTTGGAGCTGTATTTATCTGCCTTACTAATTGGGCAAGTAATTTTATTATATTAGCTGTTTTGATTGGACTTAGTGGATTGGCTGTTTCTACGTTTCATCCTATGGGTGCTGGTCTAGTCAGCAAAGTGGCACCTGATGGAAAAATATCAACATGTATCTCAATATTTGTAGCTGGTGGCAGTTTTGGTTTTGCCTTGGCTCCTATTTTATTAGTTTATTTTATGCAGATGTATAGTTTAGATTATTTACCTATATTGATTATACCTGCGATTATTTTAGGTGTATTGATGTATAGTTCAGGATTATCCAAAGCGCGTTTTGTCAATGAACAAGTAGCTAAGAATATGCATTTTAATTTAGCTCAAATTTTGCAAAATAAACCGTTAATGTTGCTTAATATATCCATGGGACTTAGAGCATGGTTATTTACAGCTCTAGTTACATTTTTACCTTTATGGGCAATAGAAAAAGGCTGTGATAATACTTTAAGTGGTTGGATTTTAACAATATATTTATGTGGTTCTGTAATCGGTGGTTTAATCGGTGGAGCGTTAAATGATAAAATCGGCTATAAAAAAGTAATTTTATGGGCATTAATATTTACATTAATCCCTACAATGTATTTCTTGTTTGCACAACAAATAGATATATTGATGTATATTGCTTTATTTGTTGGTGGTGGCTTGGTCATGGCAGCAAATCCAGGAGCTATAGTTTGGGGTCAGGATTTATTGCCAGATAATCCAGGTATGGCTTCCGGTATGATGCTCGGTTTATCTTTTGGTCTTGGTGGTTTTGGCACAATGCTTACAGGCTCACTTGCTGAAAGTTATGGACTTACTATGGCATTAGCATTGACTGCTATATTATTAGTTATAAGTATTGTATTAGTTTATTTAACTCCGGAAAAAAGAAGACAATAAATTTTATTATGTTGAAATATAAAAAAGGCAAGTAATTTAATTTACTTGCCTTTTGTTTTTATTATATTGTAATCATAATGTAGTTAAGATAAATTCACCTGTGCCGTTTAAGATATATTCACCCATATCAGCAGGAATAAATACACTTTCGCCTTTGGTGATAGTGAAGCTATCATTTCCGTAAGTCAATGCTATTTGTCCATCTAAAACTAAGATAGAATGGAAACTATCCTTTTTAGCATTTAATGAGCAATTGCCATGTAAATCAAAATGACTTACATTGAATAATTCACATTGTGCGAGAATTGTTAAATCATAATCTGCAAAAGCTGTGAGTTTGGCAATAGGTTCAGGTTTTCTAGTTGGTGGTTCAAGTTTAGTTACAGCGAGAGCTTTTTCGATATGAAGTTCACGAAGTTTACCATCTTTGCCTACACGACCATAATCGTATACACGATAAGTAGAATTGGAACTTTGTTGAATTTCTGCAATCAATGCTCCTGCACCAATAGCATGGAGTGTACCTGCTTCGATGAAAAATACATCACCTTTTTTTATTGGCACTTGGTTGCAAACTTCAAGAAGAGTATTATCTTTGATGCGACGTTCAAATTCTTGGTGAGAAATTTCATGAGTAAATCCATAGATTAAAGTAGCATCTGGAGTTGCATCCATTACATACCACATTTCAGTTTTACCAGATTCGCCTTCGTGTAAAAGTGCATATTTATCGTCTGGGTGAACTTGTACAGATAAACTTTGTTTAGCATCAATAAATTTAATTAAAATAGGGAAATCTTTATCTTTAGGAGCTTTTGTACCAATTACTTGTTTGCCCACTGTTTCAATATATTGAGCTAAAGTTTTACCAGAAAATTCGCCATTACTGATAATGCTTTGTCCATCATGATGGCAAGATAATTCCCAGCTTTCAGCTACAGGATCAATATCAGTTTGTTTATTAAATTCATCGCGTAATCTTGTACCGCCCCATAGATAATCTTTAAAAGCTGCATTTAGTTTTAATGGGTAAAGCATTATATCAAATCCTTTCAATTCGCTTAAATAAAATACTAATTTTATCTTATCATTAATTTAATTTTTGTCTAGTAAATTTATGTTAATTTTTATATTATTTAGAAATTCTAAACAATATGTTTTACTTTACATATATTTTTCCGTGTGTTAGGATATAAATAATATTTTTTGTCAAATCTGCACATCTAAATGAGATGTTGCAGATTTTTTGCTATGAAAAACTTTTTGAATGATAATTAATAGCATTTATATTTTTAGGGGATGGGTGATTTTTATGACAGATGCAAATACTTTAAAACGTAATACAGCATGGCTGTCGATTATGTCGAATACTTTATTAGTTATTTTAAAACTAGCTGTTGGTTTATATGTAGGCGCAGTAAGTTTAGTCTCAGAAGCACTTCATTCAGGTGTGGATTTGATTGCTGCTTTTATTGCTTTTTGGGCTGTGCGCAAAGCTGTAGTACCACCAGATAAAGAACATGATTATGGTCATGGTAAATTTGAAAATTTATCTTCAGCAGTAGAAGCGTTATTGATTGTAGCCACTGCTATCTTTATTATTTATGAAGCAATACACAAATTTAATACACCATTAGACCCAGAATTTTTGCAATATGGTATTTATATCATGTTTATTTCTATTGTAGTAAATATAATTGTTTCTCGTCGCTTGATTGCTGTAGCAAAAAAAACTGATTCTCAAGCATTAGAAGCCGATGGATTGCATCTTCAAGCAGATGTTTGGACTTCTGTAGGTGTTTTATTAGGTCTCGTAGGCATGAAAGTCTTTGGCTTTTTATGGTTAGACCCTGTTATTGCAATTATAGTGGCTTTGATTATATTCCGTGCTGGTTATAAAATGGTAGTAGATAGTGCAAGAGAATTGACTGATAGCAGTTTATCTCAAAAAGATGAAGCGATTATTGGAGAAATAATTTTATCACATAAAGGTTTAAAAGGTTATCATCATTTACGCACTAGAAAATCTGGTTCTGATAGACTTTTAGATGTGCATGTTACTTTTGATAAAGATATGCACTTAGAAGAAGTTCATAATATTTGTGATGATATTGAATGTAAGATAAGAAATAGATTTGGTGGATTTGATATCACTATTCACCCAGAACCAGTAGATGAAAATGGTTCAGTTATAAAAAAACTACGTTGAAGCAGTGAGGTAAAGATGGTGGAAAAAGTTCAATATAAAGTAAATGATGTAGTGCGTATGAAAAAAAAGCATCCATGTGGTAGTGATACATGGACAATACTTAGAGTGGGTATGGACTTTGGTCTAAAATGTAATGGTTGTGGTCATTTTGTAATGATGCCTCGTGTAAAATTTGAAAAAATGGCTAAGGCTATAGTGACTGAAGAATAATAAATCTAGGTATTGTATTTTGATTTTGACAATGATATAATTTTTGTGGTTCTAATCATATCATGAATAAGTGGAGAGGTGTCCGAGTGGTCGAAGGTGATTGACTCGAAATCAATTGTACCGAGAGGTACCGTGGGTTCGAATCCCACCCTCTCTGCCATATGTGCATAATAGACCTGCTCATAAGAGCAGGTCTTTTTTGTTTTTATCTGAAAATAAAGATTGAAGGTGGGTAAAAAGATGGTAGAATGTTCAATTTGTCATAAACATATTGATGAAAAAGTAGCTTTAGTCAATACTGATAAAGATGGCAATAAACGTGTTATTTGCCAAGAGTGTTTTAAACAAGAAGCAGGCGTAGATTATGAAACTTTTGCTTACCGTAAAGAAAATGCTAAACAAATTTCAATCGCAGTTATTATTTGTTTGGTGATGACCATTTATGCTTTTGTTGAAAAAGGACCATTGTATGGAGCTTTAGGACTTGTTTTAACTGTACTTATATATTTCTTTTCGGGAAAGATAAAATAATAAAAAATATAAGTAACATAATTATGAGGTGATATTATGGCTTATCGTGAATATGTAGAAAAGGGTTATATGCCTTCTCGAGAAATGATGAAAAAATTTCTCATAGAGCAGATTGACTTTAAACGAAATTTTGAAGTTGTGGATTTATATAATGCTGTAGATAAAGTCAGTGCTGAAGATGTGAAGGCAAAAGTCATTTTACCTAAATTGCCAGTGAGTAAAATGGACGGTATTGGTGTTTGTTTTGCAGATTTTAAAGATGGCATACCAGATACTGAGAATTGGCAAGAAGGCAAGGAATATATTTTTGCCAATACTGGCTGTGTAGTGCCAGAGCCATATGATACAGTTATTTTAATAGAAGATGTTCGTTTTATAGATGGTAAATTAAAAATTTTAGCTAAACCTGAAACAAAGGGACAATTAATCGACCCACCAGGAAGTCTTATCGGTAAAGATGAAGTTTTAGTAAATAAATATGAAAAAATCACAGCACCTCAAGTCGGTTTATTAGCATCAGGCGGTATTAAAGAAGTAAAAGTTATAGCAAGACCAAAGATTGCATTTATTCCTACTGGTGATGAATTAGTTTCATGGCAAAGTGAAGATTATCCAGTAGACAAAAATATAGAGTCAAATAGCATGATGTTATCTGCTTTTTGTAAACAATATCAAGCAGACTTAACTATATTTCCGATAATCCCTGATGATAAAGAAAAAATAAAAGAAGCTCTTACCAAAGCAAGTGAAATAGCAGATATCATTTTAATAAATGCAGGTTCTTCTAAAGGAACAAAGGATTTTACGCTTGATTTATTAGAAACAGAAGGCGAAGTTTTAGTTTATGAATTAGGTTGTAGACCAGGTAAACATTCTAGCTTCTCTAAATTTAACCAAAAACCAGTATTAGGTATTGCAGGCCCTCCAAATGGTGCAGAATTAGCTATGCGTTTTTATTTAAAAGCTATTATGCAAGCTTATTATCATCAAAAATTAAGCAGTTTGGAAACTGTAAACGTAACTGTAGATTTTGATTTTACAGCACCGAAAAATGCAGATTTTTGCTTGCAAGTTCATATTTTTAAACAAGATGATAAATATCATGCGCAAATAATTAATCCTAAAGGAGTAACAAGAGCTACTTTGTTGCAAAAATATAACGGTTTTATTTATCAATTAAAGGGTACAAGTTTAAATGTAGGCGATGAAGTAACTGCTGAATTGATAGTTGAACGCAAAGAGATAGAAAATCAAAATTAAGCTTATGTAAAATAGAAATGATGAGGATTTTGAATGCAAGATTGTTTTAAGCGTAATATAGATTACTTGCGTGTATCACTTACAAGTAATTGCAATTTACGTTGCCAGTATTGTATGCCAGAGCAAAAAATAAAGCAGACAGAAGAAATGCTTTCGCAAAAAAATTTAATACATTTAGTGGAATTAATCAGTTCAACGGGTATAAAAAAAATAAGGCTCACTGGCGGAGAGCCATTATTATATCCAAATATTGAAGATTTAATAATAAGATTTAAAGCAATACAAGGTATAGAAAAAATAGTATTGACTACAAATGGCATATTATTATCTAATAAAGTAGATGTTTTGAAAAAAGCTGGTATAAGTGGTATAAATTTAAGTTTAGATTGTATTGATAAAGATTTATTTAGAGAAATTACACGTGGCGGAGATATAGATAAAGTTCTATTAGGAATAAAATTAGCTCAAAAAGAAAATATTCCTTTAAAAATCAACAGTGTAATTATGCAGGGAATAAATGAAAAAGAGATAATTCCCTTGATTGAATTTGCCAATGATAATAAAATAGATTTGCGTTTTATCGAGTTAATGCCGATGAATGTGGCAAAGAATTTTAAAGCGGTAAAAGAAGATGATTTAAAAGCTATAATTAGCAAAAAATATGGAGCTTTAAAACAAATAGATGTATTTGAAGGTCCAGCACATTATTATCAAGTAGAAAATTTATCAATAAAAATAGGATTTATTTCTGCATTATCACATAAATTTTGTGCTAATTGCAATCGTTTACGATTGACATCAACAGGCATGTTAAAACCTTGTCTACATTATAATAGTGGTGTTAATTTAAATGATTTATTGAAAAAGAATGTAACAGATGAAGAAATTTTAGCGATAATAAAGGATACTATTTATCATAAACCTAAAAATCATCACTTAGAAAATGAAGCTTTTTCACAAAAAGAAGATAAATCTATGTCTTTAATTGGTGGATAAGTGATATAATAAATAAATATCACTATATTATATATTTTAATTGAATACAGGAGGTATTTTTAATGAACAAATCTGTACATCCAGTTGATGAAAGATTGCCATTAGGTCAAACGTTTCTCTATGGTCTTCAGCATGTATTAGCAATGTATGCTGGTGCGGTAGCGGTACCACTTATCGTGGCGAATGCTATCGGTCTTAGTACAGAGGATTTAATTTATTTGATTAATGCAGACTTATTTACTGCTGGTATTGCGACTTTAATTCAGACTTTGGGTCCATGTAAAATGGGAAGTAAATTACCAATTGTGCAAGGTGTAACATTTGCAGCTGTTTCGCCGATGATAATGATTGGTCAAGCTGATGGGTTAACAGCGATTTATGGTGCTGTTATAGCCAGCGGGTTGTTCATGTTTTTAATGTCTCCATTTTTTAGCAGATTGGTTGGCTTTTTCCCTCCAGTAGTAACTGGTAGTGTTATTACAATTATTGGTTTGTCTTTATTGCCAGTAGCAGTAAGATGGGCTGGTGGCGGTAATCCAGCTGCTGCAGATTTTGGAAGTATTCCAACTTTATTGTTATCTGCTTTTGTTTTATTGTTAGTAATTATATTCTATCGTTGGTTTTCTGGTGTATGGAGAAATATTTCCGTATTGTTAGCATTAGTAATAGGTACAGTAGTAGCTTCTTTCTGTGGTTATACAGATTTTAGTCATATCGGTAAAGCTGATTGGCTAGGTCTTGTTACTCCTCTTCATTTTGGTGTACCAACTTTTGATATTCCAGCAATTATTGTAATGATTTTAGTTATCTTAGTTGTTATGACAGAAACTACTGGTGATATTATCGCTGTAGGTGCTATCGTAGGTAGACCAGCAGACCAAAAAACAATTACAAGAGGTCTTCGTGCTGATGGTTTCTCCACTTTACTTGGTGGTATCTTAAATACTTTCCCTTATACAGCATTTGCTCAAAATATCGGTCTTATTACACTCACAAATGTAAAAAGCCGTTTTGTTGTAGCTGGTTCTGGTGTAATTTTAATGTTATTAGGTTTATTCCCTAAAATGGCAGCTTTAGTTGCATGTATTCCAGCTCCTGTACTTGGTGGTGCAGGTATCGCTATGTTTGGTATGGTAGCAGCAAATGGTATTCGTGTATTAGCGAAAGTTGAATATGAAGGCGAAGGCAATTATAATGTCTTAATCGTAGGTATCAGTCTTGCAATGGGTCTTTTATCCATGGCTGTTCCTGAAATCTTCAAACATTTAACTGGCATTTGGAGCATTATCTTCCATAGTGGTATTACAATCGGAAGTTTAACAGCAATTATTTTAAATGCTATTTTAAATAGAAATAATAAATTAAAAAAATAATAAATAATAAAAGAAACTCCTTTAGTTTTTAGCTAAAGGAGTTTTTTATTGTTAGGAAATATGTGGTAAACTTTTATTAAATCATTTGATAAAAAAGTAAAAATAAAATTTTTATAAATTTAATTGATTGAAATTGGGAGGAGGATATTTATGATTTTTTGTAAAAGTGGTGGTTGTAGTGCCAAATTAGGACCAAAGGTTTTAAGTAAAGTTTTATCTAAACTGCCTAAATTTGAAGATGAAAATTTATTAGTGGGTTTTGATTCAAGTGATGATGCTTCTGTATATAAATTGACAGATGATATTGCAATGATACAGACATTGGATTTTTTCCCACCGATGGTAAATGACCCTTATATTTTTGGGCAGATAGCAGCAACAAATGCGGTAAGTGATATTTATGCTATGGGTGGCACGGTAAAAACTGCACAGAATATAGTGTGTTTTCCTGAAAATGAAGATTTAAATATTTTAGGGCAGATAATGGCTGGCGGAGCTAGTAAAATTATGGAAGTTGGCGGAATTTTATCTGGTGGTCATTCTGTAAATGATGAAAGTATAAAATATGGTTTGGCAGTAACAGGTATTGTCAATCCTCAAAAAATATATCAAAATAATACTATAGAATTAAATGATGATTTAATTTTAACAAAGCCACTAGGTGTAGGTATTATCATGGCGGCAAATTCTGTTGGTGAAGCAAGTGATGAGGCTATGCAAAAAGCTATAAAATCCATGACTACTTTAAATAAAAAGACGGCAGAAATCATGACTGATTATGATGTTCATGCTTGCACTGATGTAACAGGCTTTGGTTTTATTTGTCATCTTTTGGAAATGGTAGCTAAAGATTATAGTGTAGATGTTTATGTAGATAAATTGCCAATTATCAAAGAAGCTCTGACTTATGCAGATAATTTTTTAATCACAAGTGCAGGTCAGAGAAATCGTAATTTTGCAGGAGATAGAGTTTCTTTTGCAGATGAAGTATCTTTTGCTATGCAAGAAGTTTTATTCGATCCACAAACTTCTGGCGGTTTATTGATAAGTGTAAATTCTAAGGATAGTAGATCTTTAGTGGAAGAAATGCAAAAAGCAGAGATAGATGCTCGCATTGTGGGTAAGGTGACAAATTTAAATAAATATAAAATAAATGTTATGTAATTTTTTTAGAGGTGATTTTTATGGAAAAAACTATAGATGCTAGAGGTCAGGCTTGTCCAAAACCGCTTGTAATGGCTAGAGATACATTAAAAACTTTGACACAAGATGATAAATTAAATGTAGTTGTCGATAATTTAGTTTCTGCACAGAATTTGGAAAAAATGGCAAGCCAGATGAATTTACCATCTCAAAAAGTACAGCAAGGTACAGATTATATAGTATCTTTGTTTGTAAAAAAATCCATGTTCATTCCTCAACAAGAAGAAATAAAATGTGAAGTGCCAACAAAGACAGATAATTCTTTTGTCGTTGTAGTCAGCAGCAATGTAATGGGTCATGGCGATGATAAATTAGGCAGTATTTTGATTAAAGGCTTTATTTATTCTTTGACTTGCTTAGAAACTTTACCTAAAGCTGTTATTTTTTATAATAGTGGTGTTAAATTAGCAGTTGAAGGTTCTGAAGTATTAGAGGACTTAAAGACTTTAGCTGATGCTGGTGTAGAAATAGTAGCTTGTGGCACTTGTTTAGAATTTTATCAGTTAAAAGAAAAATTAGCTGTAGGTAAAATCGTAAATATGCTTGATATTGTAGAGCGTCAAGCAAAAGCGACGAAAGTGGTAAAACCATGATTTATTTTGACCAAGCAGCAACGAGTTATTATCGTCCAGATTGTGTAGTTACTGCTGTTATTGAAGCGTTAGCTAATGCTGGCAATTCATCAAGAAGTGCAACAGGGCCATCTATTTGGTCTTCGCGAATTGTTTATGAAGCACGTGAAAAAATTGCTACTTTATTTAATGCAAAACCAGAAAATGTGGCATTTACTTCTGGGGTAACAGAAAGTTTGAATTTAGTCATAGCATCTTTTTTTAATAAAGGGCATATCATAACTACAGCAAATGACCATAATTCTGTATTGCGCCCATTATATCTACGTGATGGCGATTTGGATTTAACCATAATTCCTGTAGATAAAGATGGAAATTTTGAATATGAATTGATGGAAAGAGCTTTTCGTCCTGATACTTTGGCTGTGATTACAACAGGAGCATCAAATGTTACTGGTAATCTCATGGATATACAGCGTATAGGAACTATAGCTCATGAACATAATGCTTTATTTATTTTAGATGCTGCTCAAGTAGCTGGTTTAATACCGATAGACATGGAAAATTTCAACATAGATATTTTGTGTTTTACAGGTCATAAAGAATTATTTGCTCCGCAAGGTACAGGTGGAATAGTTTTGCGAGAAGGTCTTCACCCTGTACCTGTAAAAGTTGGTGGCAGTGGTTTTTATAGTTTTGCGAAAAATCACCCAGATATGATGCCAAATGTATTTGAAGCGGGAACAGCAAATGTTCATGGTATTGCAGGGCTTAATGCTTCTGTAGATTGGATTTTAAAAAATGGTTTAGATACAGATGCACTTTTGTTGGCAAAAGATTTTTATGAAGGTCTAAAAAATATTGAAGATGTAAAAATCTATGGTTGTTTTAAAAGAAATCGCGTACCAGTGATAAGTTTTAATATCAAAGATATAGATTCTTCGATAGTTGCAGATAGATTATGGATGGAATACAGCATTGCTGTCCGCAGTGGTATACACTGTGCGCCACTTATTCATCAGGCTTTAGGAACTGATAAACAAGGCACAGTTCGTTTTAGTTTTTCAAGATTTAATACACAAGAAGAAGTAAAACAAGCATTAATAGCAATAAAAGAAATCAGGGACGATTTATGTCAAGATTAGGAAAATCTTTAAAATTAGTGATAACATTTGATAATCCAACACATGCTTTTGCTTTTGAATCTGCTTGTAAAAAAGGAAATATCGCTGGCAGATTATTGCCTGTACCTGTGGAGCTTACAGGTGGTTGTGGCATTGGTTGGACTAGTAAAATAGAAGATAAATCTATGGTAGAAGATTTTATAAAACAAAATAATTTAGCAGTTGGCCATATTTTAGAGCTTGAGTTTTAGTCTTGAAGTTCATTTAATATGGATAATGTATCTATATCTACTAATTCTTTAGCAGAATTCACTTCGACTAAAGTTAATTCATCAAGATGTTTTTGAATGACAACGCGACCGCCTTTATCTCCGTGGATAGCGAGTAATTCGGGCACGTATTTTTGAGCGAAAATCACAGGATTACCTCTTTTCCCTTTATATGATAGAGCGCAGATATTATCTTTTTTTTGCCATGTTTGATAAAGTTTATTTAGGCTTGCAAATGTCAAAAATGGTTGGTCGCAAACGATGAATAAATAGCCGTCAATATTATTATCATTTGTATTATCAGCAGAAGATAATTGTTGGCTGGCTTTTATGGCTAATTGCATAGAATGAGATTGACCCAAATGAGTATCATAGTTAGGAATAATTATTATATTTGGGTCAATTTTTTTGGTGATTTCAGGATATTTAGTAACTAAAATTGTTTGTTTGGGATTTAGCTTTTTGATTAAATTTAAAGTATATTGATACATAGGAATATTATTTATAGGATAAAGTAATTTATTCGCACCGAAACGAGAGCTATTGCCAGCAGCCAAAATAACAACGCATAGAGATTTTTTATACATAGAAAACACCTCATAGGAGAATAAATTTATGTTTTTAGAATATACAAAGAAAAAGTTGATTAATAAAAGTATAGTAGAGTATTTGCAAGTGAAAAATCAAGATATAATTTCTATATCTGGTGCAGGTGGTAAAACGTCTACAATAAAATTATTAGCTAAAAATTTAGTGCGTGAACATAAGAAAGTTTTGATTACAACAACAACAAAGATGTTTAAAACAGCAGATGCCATAACAATAAGAGATAAAAATTTATTAAAGCAAAAATTAAAACAGCAAAATTGGGTATTTACTGGTCAAGATTATGGCAAAAAGATAAGTTCATGGGACGAAGAATTTTTGCGAGAAATCATATCTTTGGCAGATATAACTTTGATTGAAGCTGATGGAGCAAAAAGATTGCCATTTAAATTCCCTAAACAAAAAGAACCAGTTTATATATCTTCATCAAATAAAGTAGTGTATATCGTAGGCATGAGTGCATTAAATCAGCCGTTAAAATCTTTATGTCGGGCAGAACTTTTAGCAAAGTTTTTACAAAAGCAAGTAAACGAAAATCTGACAAAAAATGATATAATAAAAGTGATATCAAGTGAACAAGGGGCAAGAAAAGATATAGGTAGGCGAGATTTTTTTGTTATCCTAAATCAAGTTGATACTTTACTTGCTTTAAAAGAGGCTATATTTATAGCTGAAAAATTGACAGAATGTAAAATAAAAGTGGCGATAAGTAGTTATCGTGATGAGTTTTAGAAAGTAAAAATAGAGAAGGTAAAGGTAATTTTAATGGAAAAAATATTGATAAAAGGCGCTGGCGATTTAGCTTCAGGCATTGCTTGGCGATTACAACGAGCAGGATTTCCGATTATTATGACGGAGATAGAAAAGCCTTTGACTGTGAGATTGACAGTGTCTTATTCTAATGCTGTTTATGAAAATGAAGTGAATATAGAAGGCATAAAAGGAAAGTTAGTAAATAATTATCAAGAGGCACAAGAAGTTATCGCACAAGATAAAATTGCTGTAATTGTTGATGAAAATGCTGATATTGCGAAAGAGTATAAACCAGATATTATCATTGATGCTATAATGGCTAAGAAAAATATAAATACAAAAATTGATGATGCACCGATTGTCATTGCTGTAGGGCCTGGATTTACAGCTAAAAAAGATTGCGATTATGTTATCGAAACGAAAAGAGGTCATTTCTTAGGTAAGGTAATCGAAGAGGGCAGTGCTATAAAAAATACAGGTGTTCCAGGAAATATTGGCGGTTATACTGTAGAGCGAATTATCAGAGCTAATGGCGAGGGCGTATTTAAATCCGTGGCAAAAATTGGTGATTTTGTAAAAAAAGGCGATATTGTAGCCTATGTTGATGATAGGGAAGTAACAGCTTTAATAGATGGTATTGTCCGCGGTATGTTGCATGATGGTATTATAGTTACAGATAAGATGAAATGTGGAGACATTGACCCACGAGCAGAGCAAAGCCATTGTTTCAGTATATCTGATAAATCTAGAGCTATAGGTGGCGGTGCTTTAGAAGCTGTATTATATGGCTTGAAAAATTTGAGAAAGCAGGGCAAAAAATGATTACAATAAAAGCTTTTTGGCAAAAAGTGCAGACACAATTAAAAGTAAATAATCCTGTGATTTTAGCAATGGTCATGGAGAAAAAAGGTTCTGCTCCGCGCGGAGTAGGTGCACATATGCTTATTTTATCTGATGGCTCAACGGTGGATACAATTGGCGGTGGTCCTTTAGAATATTTGGCTATACAGGAAGCTAAACAAAATTTAAAAAATGGTAAATCCATAGTGCAGACTTTTTCTTTAAATAATGCTACTGCTGGTGAATATGGTATGGTTTGTGGCGGTCAGTTGACAGTTGCTCTATATTGTTTACAGCAAAAAGATTTAGTTCAAGTGGAAAAAGCATTAACTTTAATCAATACAAAAAATAAAATCGTTTTGAACTTAAGTTGGCAAAATGAAAACTTCGATTTTAAAGTTTATGACTTAGCGGAAAGCTTTGCTTTGAAAGAAAAGTTGACTAAAAAATCTTTATTGCAGATGGATACAACAAATCAATCTGGGCAGTATTTAGAAATCATGAAGCAAAGCCCTAGAGTTTATTTGTTCGGTGGCGGATATGTAGCTCAAGAGGTCGCAAAATTATTGCCAAATTTAGAATTTGAATATATCGTGCTTGAAGAACGCAGTGAATTTGCAAAAAAAGAATTATTTCCAGACGCTAAACGCATTGTAGTTGTAGATTATGCAGATTTTAGTAATCAAGTGGAAATCAAAAATAGCGATTATGTAATAGTTGTAACTAATGGTCATACAAAAGACACTTTGGTTTTAGAAAGTTTATTGAAAAATCCTCCAGCATATATTGGTGTGATTGGCAGTAGACATAAAAAAATTCATGTAGAAAATTATTTAGTTGGAAAAGGATTTAGCGAAGATTTAATAAAACAAATTATCATGCCTATAGGGCTAGATATTAAAGCGGAAACACCTTCCGAAATTGCAATTAGTATTGTAGCTCAGTTAATTCAAAAAAGAGCTCAGTAAAATAATTTTAGATGGGAGAAAAATAGATGTTTGGATTAGGTATACCAGAATTAATTTTGATTTTAGTGATTGCGTTAGTGGTATTTGGCCCTAAGAAATTGCCAGAAATAAGTAAGGCTTTAGGTAAAAGTATAAAAGAATTTAGAAATTCAACATCAGATATCACAGATACAGTGAATACTGTTAAAGATGTAACTGATGTGGCTAAAAAATTAAAATAATAAATTATAAATGAGGAAAATATGGCGAATTTTACGCATTTTAATCAAGATGGTGAAGCTATCATGGTTGATGTCAGTCAAAAAGATATTACCATGCGGATAGCTATTGCCGAAGGTAGTATAAAAGTAAATCAAGAAGTTTTTCGTTCAATCAAAGAACAGACTAATAAAAAAGGTGATGTATTAGCTGTTGCTAGAATAGCTGGTATCATGGCAGCGAAAAAAACAAGTGATATGATACCGCTTTGTCATCCATTGTTTATTACAAAAGTTACGATTGATTTTGAATTAGACGAAGACAATTATATGATAAAAGCTATTGCGACAACAAAAGTCAATGGTAAGACTGGCGTTGAGATGGAAGCACTCCATGCTGTATCAGTTACTTTATTGACGATTTATGATATGTGCAAGGCTATAGATAAAAGTATGGAAATATCAGATATACGTCTATTGCATAAAGAAGGCGGAAAATCTGGCGTTTATGATTATGAAAAATAATAAGGAGTATAGATTTTAATTGATGGGAAAAATTTTAGCTGTATGTATCAGTAAACAAAAAGGTACTTTAAAAACTGCTGTAGATAAGGGCTTGATGATAAAAGATTTTGGTTTAGAACATGATGCTCATGCTGGAAAATGGCATCGTCAGATAAGTTTATTAGCAGTGGAAGCGGTGAGAGCTTTTGAAGAAAAATATAATTTCAAAGTTCCTGCTGGTGCATTTGGCGAAAATCTTTTAGTTGAAGGTATTGATTTAAAAAATTTGCCGATTGGTACAAGATTGAAAGTAAATGATATTTTATTGGAAATCACTCAGATAGGTAAAAAATGCCATTTAGGTTGCAATATTCAAAAGCAAACAGGTGAATGTATCATGCCTAATGAAGGTGTATTTGCGATTGTATTAAATGGCGGAGAAATTAAAGCACAAGATACGATTTTTGTAGAAGCTTGAGAAGGTGAATGAAATGTTTGAAGTGGCGATAATCACTGCAAGTGATAAAGGTGCAAAAAGTCTTCGTGAAGATTTAAGTGGTCCATGTATAAAACAGATTGTAGAAGAGTCTGATTATAAAGTAGTATCCATGGAAATTTTGCCAGATGATAGAGCTTTATTGGCAGATAAAATGATAGAGCTTGCGGATAAAGAAATTCCTTTGATTTTGACAACAGGTGGTACAGGTTTTTCGCCAAGAGATAATACACCTGAAGCGACAAAAGATGTAATTGAAAGAGAAACACCAGGAATTTCTGAAGCTATGCGTATGTATAGTTTAAAAATTACACCAAGAGCTATGTTAAGTCGAGCAACTTCAGGCATTAGAAAAAAATCTTTGATTATTAATTTGCCGGGAAGTCCTAAAGCTGTAAGAGAATGTTTGGAATATTTATTGCCAACATTAGACCATGGTCTTAAAATTATGCTTAATTTAGATAATGAATGTGCTAGAAAATAATAAAAAACTAGATGTAGTTTAACTGCATCTAGTTTTTTTATTTTAATTATTAAATTGTATGAACAATAGGTTTCATTTTGTCAAATGTATAGATATATTTAAATCCTAAATCTTTTAATATTTGTTTAGTCTCTTGGATTTTAAAGCCATATTGGTCAACATCATGACCGTCAGAACCAATGGTTATAATATCACCACCTAATTTTTTATAGAGTTTTAAAATTTCAACGGAAGGCGTTAAATCTTTTAGTCCATAACGATAACAAGAAGTATTAATTTCAATGCCTTTATGATCATTTATGACTTGTTTTAAAATCTCATTTACAAGGTCAAAGACTTTATTGAAAGGATAAATCCCTTTTTGGTCGTAACGATTAATCATATCTAAATGACCAAGAACACAATAATCTTTATATTTCTGGATTACTTTTAAAATTTCTTGGTAATAAAGTTCATTATATTCTTGTTGTGTTTTTCCTTTTTGAAAAGCTTGGTTCCAAAATTCAAGGTTATTGACTTGATGACAAGAAAGTATTATAAAATCAAAGGGATAACTAGCAAATGTTTTGGCAAATTGATTGATAGTATGTGTTTGCATACCAAATTCCATGCCGAATTTTAGTTTTATTTGAGGAGAAAATAATTTTTGATAATATGTAAATTTTTCAAGATATTTTTGACAATCACAATTTAAATCTGTTTTTACACCATAATCAATATGTTCAGTAAAACAGATTTCATCGAAATTTTTAGCTATTGCTGTTTGGATAGCTTTTTCCATAGGGCAAGTAGAGTCATCACTAAATTCAGTGTGCATATGATAATCAGCTAACATGATAAAACCTCCTAAAATAATTAATTATAGAGTCATAATAATATATAATAAGGGATAATACTATCAATATTGACCGAGTTTTTTATAACAATAATCTGCTGAGGATGAGCTTTATGTATATAATAGAAAATAATTTAGAAGTAGTAGAATATGAAAATTTATTATTGCCAATATCTATAAAGATAAGAGAATTAATACAATATAAAAATAAAAGAGCTTTATGTCATTGGCATGATGATATAGAAATTATAAAAATTTTATCAGGTTCAATGAATTTTTATATAAATGGAGAAATTTTTCGTTTAATAAAAGATGATATTTTAATTGTAAATTCAAAGCAGATACATTATGGTTATGAATATAATCATGATGATTGTAAATTTATTTGTTTAATGGTAAATCCTTCAGTATTAAAAATTAATAAAGCTATGTATCAAGAATATGTAATTCCTATTATTGAGAATAATGGTCTATTGGCATGGTGTTTAAAAAATAATGAAGGAAAACAATTAGATAGAATATTATTTGCATTAATAGATTGGCAGGAAAAATCTTGTAGAGCAAAAGAATGGAGATTGTTGTCTTTAGTATATGATTTATGGTATCAAATATATAATTTAATAGATAATGATAAAAATTTAAACTTAATAAAAGATGATACTTCTGATGATGTGAATATATTTAAACAGATGGTAATATTTATTTATCAAAATTATAAAAAAGCAATAATTTTGCAAGATATTGCAAAATCTGGAAATGTAGGTAAAAGTAAGTGTTATGAACTTTTTAAGCGATATGTAAATAAAACACCAAATGATTTTGTTAATTTATATAGGTTAGAAAAAAGTAAGATTTTATTGAAGAATGAAGATTTATCAATTACAGAAGTTGCATTAGAATGTGGATTTAATAGTGGAAGTTATTATGCAGAACTTTTTAAAAAATATAATGGATGTACTCCAAGAAATTTTCGTAAATATAAAAAATAATCTGTTCATCTAAAAAGAAAATGAACAGATTATTAAAAGTTGAAAGCTATTAATAGTTTTTATAAAGAATGCGAATGGAGTTTAAAATACAAATTATAGCCACACCAGTATCGGCAAAAACTGCTGCCCACATGGAAGCAAATCCCATAAGACCGAGTATCATGATGAGTATTTTTACACCTAAGGCAAAGACTACATTTTGCCATGCTATGCGAATGGTATCACGAGAGATATTTATCGCTTGGAAAATAGAATGAACTTTAGAATTCATAAATACTACGTCAGCAGCTTCAATGGCAGCATCAGCACCACTACCCATAGCAGCGCCAACATCAGCACCAGCGAGAATAGGAGCGTCGTTTATACCATCGCCGACAAAAAATACATTACCATGTTCTTGTCTAAGTGAGGATAATTTTTTTAATTTATCTTCAGGTAAAAGTTTAGCATGAACTTTATCAATGCCTACTTCATTAGCTACAGCATAAGCACTATGTTCATTATCACCTGTGAGCATAGCTGTAGTTAAACCTAAATTTTTTAATTTAGCAATAGTGGATTTTGCATCATCTTTGATAGTATCATCAATAACAATAGAGCCAGCATATTTACTATCTATACCAATAAATATTTCTGTACCAGCATTAATAGGTAAATCATCAGGTAAAGCAATATTAAATCGTTGCATTAAGCGTTTATTACCACAATAAATTTTTTGTTTATCAATAGTGCAAATTATGCCTTCGCCAGCAATTTCTTGATTATCAGTAGTAGTTTTTAAATTGAGTTTTTGTTTAGTGGCTTCATTGATAATACTGATAGCAATAGGGTGAGAGGAAATTTTTTCACAACTAGCACAAAGAGAGAGCAATTCTTCTTTTGTGTAATTGTTTGTAGGATTTATAGTTTTAACTGTGAAATTACCATGAGTCAGTGTACCTGTTTTATCCATGACGATAGTTTTTATATTTTTTAAAGCTTCTAAAGCTAGACCACCTTTAAATAAAATTCCTTGTTTGGAACCGCTACCGATACCAGAAAAGAAAGCAAGTGGCACACTTAATACTAAAGCACAAGGACAACTAATTACTAAAAAAGTCAAAGCTGTATAAATCCAATGTTCCCAATCACCTGTAATCAATGAAGGAATGATAGCTGTAAGCGTAGCTACTAAAACGACAATAGGAGTATAAATTCTAGCAAAACGAGTGATGAATTTATCTATTTTAGGTTTATTAGCAGCAGCATTTTCTACAGCTTGTAAAATGCGCGAAACCATAGATTCAGATAATGGCTTTTCCACTTTCATTTTGATAGCGCCGGAAATATTCAAACAACCAGAAGTGATAGAGCTATTAGGGGCAATTTTTATTGGAACAGGTTCGCCAGTAACAGGTGATGTATCCAAACGGCTTTCTCCTTCAATGACAATGCCATCAACAGGAATTCTATCGCCAGCACGAACTAATAAAATATCGCCAACCTTAGCTTCATGAGCAGAAATAACAGAAATTTTATCACCATGGAGAAGATTTACTGTTTCAGGTCGTAAATCAACAGCGTCCATGATTTGACTGCGACTTTTTTCTGTAGCACGTTCTTCAAAATATTCGCCAATGCGATAAAAGAGCATAACACCGACAGCTTCAGGATATTCTTTGATAGCAAATGCTCCCAAAGTTGCGATACTCATGAGGAAGTTTTCATCGAAGACATTGCCATGAAATAAATTGGTGATGGCAGTTTTTAGTACATGGAAACCTAAAATTAAATAAGCTACGATATAAAGATAAAGTGTGTATTGGTCAGGTACAAGAGAGGTAAATTCGCCAATGATAAATAAAATGGCACCAAATACAATTTCAATAATATCAATGGTTTTTTCATCAAAAAATTTTTTTGTATTTTGATGAGATTTTGAAGAAGCTTCGTCAGCTTTTATGATTTTTACCCCATTTTCAATGGAATTAGCTATTTTATTTATTTGAGGTAGAAGTGCATCAGGATTTTGAGCTACTATTTTTAATTTTTTAGTAGCAAATGTCAATTGAGCAGATTTAATTTCAGGTAATTCGTTTAATTTTTTTTCGATTTTAGCACCACAGTTAGCACAATCTAGATTTTCGATTAGATAGATTTTTTCTTTATAATTAGAAGCATTTTCTTCAAGTTGAGAGATTATAGTGCCAGGTTCAATTTTGTCTGCTATTTTTTGAATAGTAGGTAATAATTCATCAGGATTTTTAGCTGTCAAAGTTAATTGTTTAGTCAAAATAGAAATAGTAGCGTTATCTATATCAGATAATTCGTTGATTTTTCGTTCGATTTTGGCAGCACAATTAGCACAATGGATATTGATTGAATATGCTTTTTGTTTGTGATTATTATTATCAATAGATAAATTAGAAGTAGTAGCCATATGTACGCCTCTTTTCTAAAATAATTATATACCTCTAGGGGTATTATCTTTATGTCTTTAGTATACCCTATGGGGTATATGGTGTCAAGAATGAATATCAATAATGATTAAATTTTTATTTGACTCAGTATAAATTTTGACTAGAATTATTTAGTATAAATATTTGTATAGATTTTAAGTAAAAATTTAGTCATTGAGGAGAGATTTTAATGAAGAATGATGAAAAAATAATTTTTCGTTTAGCCAAAATAGATGATGCAGAAAAATTAGTAGAAATTTATGCTCCCTATGTAAAAAATACAAATATCACTTTTGAATATGAAGTGCCAATAATTGACGAATTTAAACAGCGTATAACAAAAATAATGTCGAAATTTCCTTATATTTTAGCTTGTATTGGTGATGAAATAGTAGGTTATACATATGCTTCTACTTTTAGGGAACGACAAGCTTATAATTGATGTGTAGAAACTTCTATTTATATTAATGAAAAATATCAAGGTAGAAAAATAGGAGAAATTTTATATACGAAATTAGAAGCGATTTTAAAATTGCAAAATATAACTAATTTAGTAGCAAGCATAACATATCCCAATCCGCAAAGTATAGCTTTCCATGAAAAATTTAATTATAAGAAAATAGCTCATTTTACAAAATGTGGTTATAAGCAAAATTGTTGGTATGATATGGTTTTCATGGAAAAAATGATAAATAAACATGAAACATTGGCAAAAGAAATTATTTATTTGCCTGATTTAGATAAAAATTTAGTGGAAAAGATATTGCAGAAATAATAATTTGATTTGCAGTATTAATGGATAATGCCTATAATATAATATATTAAATTAAATAGAGATAGGTGCGTAAGCTTAATAAGGAAACTGGAAGAGCCAGTACGGTCCCGCCACTGTAAGGGGAGCTATTTTTAATTATGTCACTGAAATAATTTATTTTGGGAAGGCGAAAATCAGCGAGGAACCTAAGTCAGGAGACTTGCCTATTGGAAAAACACCGTGAAATTTATAGATGATATATTTTTCAGACTCACGAGAGATGGGCAGGTGGAGAATTTTTCGTAGAAATACGGGATAAGTCTATCTCCCTGCCCAAAGGGAGATTTTTTTATGCGTAAAGAAATGAAAAGTGGCTATACAACAGGTTCTTGTGCAGCTGCTGGTACAAAAGCTGCTATACTTGCTTTACAGGGAAATGTCGTTCAAGAGATTGAATTATATGCTCTAAGTGGAGAATTATTGCATATTCCCATTAAAAATGTAGAGCTTACATCAACTGGAGCAAGAGCAGAAGTCATAAAAGATGCTGGTGATGACCCAGATATCACACATGGAGCTTCTGTATTTACGGAAGTAAAAATAAATAAAGATGATGATAAAATCAATTTTTATGCTGGCTTAGGTATTGGAAAAGTTACAGAGGCAGGTTTATCTATTCCGCCAGGAGAGCCGGCAATAAATCCAGGGCCAAGAAAAATGATGACGAAAGTCGTTCGTGAATTGTTGCCAGAAGGTTATGGCTGTGATATTACAATTTCTATTCCTAAAGGAGTGGAACTAGCGAAAAAAACGCTTAATCCTATATTAGGTATAGAAGGCGGTATTTCTGTAATTGGCACTACTGGCGTGGTGCGTCCAATGTCTGAAGAAGGCTTTAAAAATTCGCTTACACCGCAGATTTCTGTAGCTAAAGCAAATGGATTTGATGATATTATTTTTGTTCCTGGGAAAATTGGTGAAAATATCGCTAGTAAATTAAATCTTCCAGCAAAAGCTATGGTGCAGACAAGTAATTTTATCGGTCATATGTTGGAATTTGCTGCTGATGAAGGAATTAAATCAGTGCTTTTATTTGGTCATTTAGGTAAATTAGTAAAAGTAGCTGGAGGAATTTTCTATACACATAGTAAAATAGCTGATGCTCGCTTGGAAATATTAGCTTCTTATGCTGCTCTTTTGGGCATGGACAAAAAAGGCGTAGAAGAAATTTTTAAAGTGAAGACAACAGAAGCAGCTATGCCAATCATTGAAAGATATGGATTGGTAGAAAAAGGTTTTTATGATTTATTAGCTAAAAGAGCTAGTCTTCGCAGTGAACAACATGTATTTAATGCTTTTAAAGTAGGAACTGTGATGGTTACTTTGAAAGGTGAAATTTTGGGCATGGACGATAATGCAAGAGAAATAGGTGGTAGATTAGGTTGGAACATAAAATAATTGTGGCTGGAATTGGCCCAGGGGCGAAAGAGTATGTCATTCCTATGGCTATGCAAGCTATAAATGAAGCAAAAGTTTTAGTTGGGGGAACGAGAGTATTAAATGAATTTTCCCATCAAGGTCAAAAAACTTTTGCTATAAAAGCAGATATCACTGCTGTGATGGATTTTATAAAAGTTGAATTAAACGATAATGATGTAGTAGTGATGGTATCTGGCGATCCAGGATATTATTCTTTGTTAAGTGCTTTGCGTAAGAATTTTCCTTTAGAAAATATAAAAGTAATTCCAGGGCTAAGTTCCATGCAAACAGCTTTTGCTAAGATAGCACTTCCATGGCAAGAAGCTAGTCTACTTAGTTTTCATGGACGTGTGCCAAGTGATGAAGACTTAAAATATTATCCAGGTCGCATAATCGGTATGCTCACAGATAATAAATTTAATTCTAATGCTATAGCCACATATTTGATAGCAAGAGGTTGGGATAAAAATGCAAGAGCATATATTTGTTCTAGACTTTCTTATCCTGATGAAAAGATAGTTAGCTTATCTTTAGATGAAGCACAGACAAAAGCATGTGCGAGTCATTGTGTGATGATAGTTGAAGGTTAATATAAAATAAATTATGAATAGAAAGTTGGTGCATATTTGAATTTACCAGGAATAGCAGATGAAGAATTTATTCGCGATAAAGTGCCAATGACAAAAGAAGAAATTCGCATTTTGACAATGTGCAAGGCAAAAATTCGTCCTGATAATATTATTTGGGATATTGGTGCTGGTACAGGTTCTTTATCTATTGAAGCGGCTTTACTTGCTTCTCAAGGAGAAGTTTATGCTATAGAGAAAAAAGATTTAGCTGTTGATTTATTACATCAAAATATTGCTAAATTTAAATTAGAAGATAAGGTTAAAGTCATTGCCACAGAAGCACCAAAAGGATTAGATGAATTGCCAAATTGTGATGTAGTATTCATCGGTGGCAGTGGCAAACATATGTTTGAGATTTTAGATATAATTGATAGTAAATTAAATGAAGGTGGACGCATTATCGTAAATGCGGTAACAATCCAGACAATATCTGAAATCACAACATATATGAAGCAAAAAGAAAATTACACTTATGAAGCAATTCAAGTACAAGTAAATCGCTTGAGACAAATTGGTTCATACGATATGTTCAATGCACAAAATCCAGTTTATATTGTTACTTGTAAAAAACTAAAATAAGATGAATTAGGGAGGATATTTTTTATGGTTTATATTATTGGTGCAGGTCCTGGGGATCCTGAACTTATTACAGTTAAAGGTCAAAGATTATTAAAAGAGGCAGATGTAATTATTTATGCTGGTTCTCTTGTAAATCCTGCATTATTAGATTATGCAAAAGCAGATTGTGAAATTTATAATAGTGCTTCTATGACTTTAGGTGAAGTTATTGAAACAATTACAGCAGCAGAACAAGAAGGTAAAATGACAGTTCGACTTCATACTGGTGACCCTGCAATTTATGGTGCTATTCAAGAACAGATGGACGAATTATCTCGTCGCAATATTGAATACACTGTAATTCCAGGTGTAAGTTCTTTCTTAGCTACAGCAGCAGCATTGAAACAGGAATATACACTTCCTGAAATTTCTCAGACTGTAATCATCACACGCAATGAAGGTAGAACACCTGTTCCTGAAAAAGAAAAATTAAAATCTTTAGCAGCTCATCAAGCTACTATGTGTATTTTCTTGAGCGTGCATATGATTTCTGAAGTAGTAGAACAGTTGATTGAAGGTGGCTATGAACCATCTACACCTATTGCTATCGTGCAGAAAGCTTCTTGGCCTGAACAAAAAATTGTACGTGGTACACTTGAAACTATTGCCGATATCGTTAAAGAAAATAATATTTCTCGTACAGCTATGATTGTTGTAAGTAAATGTTTAGATACAGAATATGCAAAATCTCGTCTTTATGCACCAGAATTTAGTCATATGTATCGTCAAGGCACAGATAAAGCTTAATGAAATATGCGATTATTACTGTAACTAAAAATGGTGCTGATTTAGCTTGTAAATTGCAAAATACCTTGAAAATTTGTGATATCTATGTAAAAAAAGATAGATATGATATTAGTTTAGTTGATCATATATATGAGTATGACAAAATGAGTGAACTGATAAAAAATATTTTTGCTGAGTATGAAGCGATTATATTTTTCACTTCGACAGGTATTGCTGTGCGAATGATAGCACCATTTATTGTGCATAAAGTCAAAGACCCAGCTGTAATAGTTTTAGATGAAAAAGCTAATTTTGCGATAAGCTTATTATCTGGTCATTTGGGTGGAGCAAATGAACTTACGTTGAAGATTGCTGATATATTAAATGCTATTCCAGTTATTACTACAGCGACAGATACGAATAAAATAATTGCTCCTGATGTGGTGGCAAGAAAATATAACTTAGTGCCTTATCCTTTAGAACATATAAAAATAATTAATTCAGCATTAATTCAACAGCAAAAAGTTATTTATTATGTAGATAAAGATTTAAAGCAAAGTGAACAAATAATAATTGATTTGGCTAGAGATTTTAAGATTGAAGCTAAATTGATTGATGTAGAAGAACTTGATAGGCAAAATGACTTTTGTGTATTTATCACAGATAAGCGACAAGTGCGAGAAAATATATTATTTTTAACGCGAAAACAATTGATAATTGGCGTTGGTTGTCGCAAAGATGTTGAATTAAATCTTGTAGAACAGGCAATAAATGAAGCAAAAAAAATGGCAGATTGTGAAGATTTAAAAATCAAAGCATTAGTTTCTACAATCGTCAAGCAAAATGAGAAAGCTTTACATCAATGGGCAGAAAAATATAAAGTAGAAACTCGTTTTTATGATAATACAATCATGCAAAATGTGATTGATAAATATAAATTACCTGAATCTAATTTTGTGAAAAAACAAATTGGTATAGGAAATGTATGTCAAGCTGCTATATTGGCATATAATGAGAGGGCAAAAATAATTTTGCCGAAAACAAAATTTGAGAAAGTGACGGTGTCCTTAGCATGGGAATGATTAAAGTAATTGGAATTGGTCCAGGTGGTAAAGAGGATATGACTCCTCGTGCTTTAAATGCTATTTTAGAAGCTGATACAGTAGCAGGATATAACACATATATTAAATTGATAAAACATCTTTTAGATGGAAAAAATGTAATTGGCACAGGAATGATGCAAGAAGTTGACCGCTGTAAAATGGCTATTGAAGAAGCTGTAAAAGGTCATAATGTTGCAGTAGTTTCAAGTGGTGACTCTGGTGTATATGGTATGGCAGGTCTTGTCTTAGAATTATTATTGAAATTGCCAAAAGAAGAAAGACCACAAGTTCAGATTGTAGCAGGTCTTTCTGCTGTAAATGCAGCTGCTGCTGTATTAGGTGCTCCACTTATGCATGATTTTGCAATCATCAGCTTAAGTGATTTATTGACTCCATGGGAATTGATTAAAAAACGTGCAGACCTTGCAGCTCAAGGTGATTTTGTAATTGGTTTATACAATCCAAAAAGCCATAAACGTGTACAGCATATCGAAGAAATTCGTGAAATCATGTTAAAACATAAAGACCCTAAAACTCCAGTTGGCATTGTAAATAGTGCAAGCCGTGAAAATGAAACAATGGTTATTTCTGATTTAGAAAACTTCACAAAAGAAGATATCAATATGTTTTCTATGGTAATCATTGGCAATAGCAAAACTTTTGCTAAAGAAGGCTTTATGATAACACCTAGAGGCTATGAAGTATGATTTTTGTAGCTTCAGGAACGCAAGATGGTAGAGGTCTTGTAGAATATTTATTAAAGCAAAATTATAAAGTTATGGCTTCTGTAGTTACTAATTATGGTAAAGAGTTATTACCGAAAGATGAAAATTTAATTATCAATGACCATAAATTAGATGAAGAAGCTATGAAGAATTGCTTAAAAGAAAATCAGATAAAAGTTTTTGTAGATGCTACGCACCCATATGCGGTGAATGTATCCAAAACAGCTATGCAGGTTTGTGATGAATTAAATATACCTTATATTCGCTATGAAAGAGAAGTAACACCAATACCTGCTTATAATAAACTTCATTTAGTGAAAACTTATGAAGAAGCATCTGACCTTGCTATGCAATTAGGTGAAAATATCTTTTTGACAACAGGTAGCAATCGTTTAGATTTATTTGCTAATGATAGTAAAAAATACAATAAGCATATTATAGCGAGAGTACTTCCTGCGATTGCTTCTTTGCAAATCTGTGAAAACTGTGGAATATCTCCCAAAGATATAGTAGCTGTGCAAGGGCCTTTTTCGGAAAGCTTGAATATAGCTTTATATGAAAAATACAATGCAGATGTTGTTGTGATGAAAAATAGTGGTACTTTAGGTGGCACAGAAACAAAATTGACAGCTGCAATTAAATTAGGTCTAGAAATTGTCATTATTGATAGACCTAGAATAGATTATAAAAATTTAACTCATGATTATGATTGTGTAGGCACATTTGTTGCCAAATATGAAAAATAGGAGGGATTTTGATGGAATTTATCAAAGACCCAATGGCGATAGAAGTTCGTAGTTTTGAAATTATCAAACCATATATTGAAAAATTAAATTTGAGCGAAGAAGAAACAAAAATTTATTCTCGTATTATTCACGCTTCTGGCGATGTGGATTATGCACCAATCATTCGCATTCATAAAGATGTAGTAGCTTCCATGAAAAAAGCTTTGCTTTCTGGTTGCAAAATCTATACTGATGTAGAAATGGTTCGCACTGGTATCAATAAACGCAAATTAGCTTCTTGGGGTGGCTCTGTAGAATGTAAAATTGCAGATCCAGAAATTGCAAAATATGCCAAAGAACATGGTATCACTCGTTCTATTGCTGCTATGCGTCATTTTGGCAAAGAATTAGATGGAGCAATCGTTGCTATTGGTAATGCACCAACAGCTTTATTTGAAGTCATTCGTTTAATGAATGAAGAAAATATTCGTCCAGCTGCTATTATTGGTACACCAGTTGGTTTTGTAGGAGCTGCTGAATCAAAAGATTTATTAATTGCTGAATCAAAAGTTCCATATATTACAGTAACAGGAACAAAAGGCGGTAGCCCAATTGCTGCTTCTTGTATTAATGCAGTAATGTATATCATTGATAATACACGCATTTAATAAGGTGATTTAATAATGAAAAAAGTAAATATTCCTCGTGTAGTTATTGCAGCCACTCAAAGTAGTTCAGGTAAGACTACAGTCGTTACAGGAATACTTCGTGCATTAAAAAATAAAGGGTTAAATGTACAACCGTATAAAGTTGGCCCGGATTATATTGACCCTAGTTATCATGGCATGGCGGCAGGAAGAAAAGGTCATAATCTCGATACATGGCTTGTTGATGAAAGCATGATAAATGATTTATTTGTGCAAGAATCAAAAGATGCCGATATAGCGATTATCGAAGGTGTTATGGGGCTTTATGATGGCGGAAAAAATGGTGTTAGTTCTACAGCACAATTAGCGAAAAAATTAAATGCACCTGTGATTTTAGTCATTAATGTGCAATCAATGGGCGATTCAGCCGCAGCTATAGCACTTGGTTTTAAATTATATGATAGTGATGTGAATTTAGCCGGTGTAATTTTAAATAAATTAGGTTCATCAACACATAAAGCTTTGATTGAAGAAGCTATGAAAAAAATAAATGTACCTGTTTATGGTGCAATTTTCCGTGATGATAGTATGCATATGCCAGAGCGTCATTTAGGTTTGACACCAGCTGGAGAAAATAATGCACGTGAAGTTATCGAAAAGATTTCTGAAAAAATTGCTCAAGAGGTATATTTAGATGAAATCATTGAACTTGCTAAAACAGCACCAGCTATTGAAGTTGAAGAATTTGAAGCTGAAAATATCAAAAAAGATATAACTATAGGTATTGCACAAGATAAAGCTTTTTCTTTTTATTATCCAGCAAGTTTAGCTCAATTAGAAAATTTAGGGGCGAAGTTGAAATTTTTTAGTCCACTAGAAGATGAAACTATTCCTGATGATGTTGATGCTTTGATTTTTGGCGGAGGTTTCCCAGAAGTTTTTGCTCAAGAACTTATGCAAAATACTTCGATGATAAAATCCATACGCAAAGCTAATGAACGCAAAATGCCGATATATGCTGAATGCGGTGGCTTTATGTATTTAATGCAGGGAATTTATGATTTTGAGCAAAGATTTTATGAAATGGTGGGGATTATTCCTGCGAAAGCTCAAATGAATAAAAAATTGCAGACTGTGGGTTATGTGAAAGCAAAAATTCTGCAAGATAATATTTTAGGAAAACAAAATGATGAGATAAAAGGTCATGAATTTCATTTTTCAACGCAGATTGATACACAAGATGAAAGTTTTCCATGGGCATTTGAATTTACGAAAATGCGTAATAATATGAAATACAAAGCAGGATATGCTAAAGATAATATTGTAGGTTCATATTTGCATTTACATTTTTTAGGCTCAAAGCAAAATGCTAAATATTTTGTGGAAAAAATAAGAGCTTATAAAAAATCACTAGAGATGGAGGAAAACTGATGACTAAACATATTATGTTACAAGGTACTTCTTCTCATGTAGGAAAAAGTATTTTAACTACAGCTTTATGCAGAATTTTTTATCAAGAAGGTATGTCTGTAGTGCCATTTAAAGCACAGAATATGGCACTTAATTCTTATGTAACTAAAGATGGCGATGAAATGGGCAGGGCTCAAGTAGCTCAAGCAGAAGCAGCAGGTCTTGAGCCATTTGTAGAGATGAACCCTGTATTGTTGAAGCCAACAGGAAATGCTTGTTCACAAGTTATTTTAATGGGAAAAGCTGTAGGAAATATGTCTGCACGCGAATATCATAAGGGATATTCATTAAAAGCTTTTGATACTGTAAAAGAAGCTATTCGTCGTTTAGAAGAACGCTTTGATATGATGGTAATTGAAGGTGCAGGCAGTCCAGCAGAAGTGAATTTAAAAGCAAATGATATCGTAAATATGCGTATTGCTAAATATTTAAATGCACCAGTATTGTTGATTGCTGATATTGACCGTGGCGGAGCATTAGCTTCGCTTGTAGGAACTTTAGAGCTTTTAGAACCAGATGAAAGAGCTTTAGTAAAAGGACTTATCATCAATAAATTCCGTGGCGATGTAACTATTTTACAGCCTGCACTTGATTTCCTCGAAGAAAAAACGGGAAAACCAGTTTTAGGTGTAATTCCTTATTTACCTGATTTAGGTATTGAAGATGAAGACTCTGTATCTTTAGATGATAAAAAGACTCAAGCGAAAGATAAAGTAAATGCACCAATAAAAATTGCAGTAATTCAAACTCCTAAAATTTCCAATTTCACTGATTTTGATGCTTTGAGTAAAGAAGATGATATAAATCTTTATTATGTAAAAGAAGGTCAAGAAATCGGTGATGCAGATTTAATTTTACTTCCAGGTAGCAAAAACACTACAGAAGATATGCTTTATTTGCGTGATAGTGGTATGGAAAAAGCTTTAAATGAAGCTCATGAAAAAAACATTCCTATCATCGGCATCTGTGGTGGCTATCAAATGCTTGGTGAAAAAATCAGTGACCCATTGCATACTGAATCAGATAATGATAGCGTAAAAGGACTTGGCTTCTTGCCAATGGAAACTACTTTTGTAGAGAAAAAACTCACTTCACAAGTTGAAGCAAAATGTCTTTCTTGGGAATTTTTAGGTGAAAAATTATCTATAGATGATTTATTTGGTTATGAAATTCATATGGGAACTACTAAATTTACAAAAGAAGCAAATCATCCATTCATGATCACAAAACGTGCTGATAAAGATGTACAGGTGGCAGAAGGTATGATAAATCAAGAACAAAATGTCATGGGTGCATATATTCATGGTATTTTTGATAATGATAAATATCGCCGTAGTCTGATCAATATATTGCGTAAACGCAAAGGTTTAGAAGCGTTACCTGTAAGTACAAATTATGCAGCAGCGAAACAAGCAGCATTTAATCGTTTAGCAGATACTGTTCGTCAAAATATGAATATGGAAAAATTAAGAGAAATTTTACAAGACGCATAAAAAATGCACCTTAAGACTTAATATAGTTTTAAGGTGCATTTTTATTTGATAATTAGTTACTTTAAAGTAACTATGTTACTAAAAGGTGCTTACTTTACAGTTTTTTTGAGTAGTTATATTATAAAAGTAATGAGAAAATAATACTTAGAAAGGCGATGGATTTATCATGGATCAAAAAGTATTAGATTATGTTGTAGAAAAAACACATGAATTAATGAATGCTCCTTCTTGTAGCAAAGAAGCAAAACAAGCAGCACAAGATTGGATTGATGCTATTGGTACAGATAATCAATTAGCAGAAACTAAAAAATATATAGCAGAGCTTGAAGCTGATATTATGCCGATTGATGGATTAATTGCTTTTGCTAGCTCTGAAATGGGCGTTAAAGTTTTTGGTGAAGAAATGGCAAAAAATGTATTAGCTCATGCTCAGGATATTAAGGCAAAAGGTGCAAAATATTGTGATTGCCCAGCTTGTAAGGCTGTAGCAGATATTTTAGCTAAAAAAGAGCAAATGCTCTAATAATAAAAATGGCGATTGATGAAAATCAATCGCTTTTTTTATGATAGTCTAGAAAAATGGTCAATGGCTTTAGCAAATTCTTCAACTGTTTTTTCTGCATCACCATGTTGAATACCATCAATTACACAGTGTTTTAAATGCCCTTCTAAAATTACTTTGCCAACACTATGTAGAGCGGATTTTGCAGCATTTACTTGCATTAAAACATTTTCACAAGGAATAGTTTCATCATCAATCATTCTATCTATGGCATTTAATTGCCCAATAATTTTTTTTATACGGCGATGGAGCTTTTCTGTTTCCATACATTGTTTCATAAGATAATCTCCTTTTTATAATGATATAATCATTATATCATGAAGATAAATACTATTAATAATGCTATTTAATTAAAGGAATATAAAATGTTTAATAAAATTATTTATGAAAATGAAATATTTAAATTAGATATATTTGAAAATGATATTAAGAATATGGAATTTATAGATTGTAAATTTTATCATATGTTTTGGTGGGATAAATCAATAATCAATTGTGATTTTGTAAATTGCACATTTATAGATTGTCAAATTATTAATCCTAAAATAGAAAATTCACAAATAAAATATAGCAATTTTTTTAATTGCAAGTTAGTAGGAATTTTATGGCAGGATTTTAGAGCGAAAATTAAGGGCATAAAAATCATAGAGCAATTAAAAAATTGTTCTTTGGAATATAATTATTTTGAGAATTTAAAAATGGTGAATACTAATTTTGAAGATAATAAAATATATGAATGTAGTTTTGAAAATTGTGATTTAAAAGATTGTAAGTTTAGAAAACTTGATTTGCAAAATACAAAATTTAAGCATTCTAATTTAACAAAAACAGATTTTAGAAAAGCTAAAAACTTTAAAATAGATATCACTGATTGCAATTTAAAAAATGCTAAATTTTCTTATCCTGATGTAATTGATTTATTAGATTGTTTGGAAATTGTAATCGAATAATAATTCTTGTAAGAAATATTTGTTGATTATATATTTATATTTGTTATAATTTAAATTAAATATTAATTGAGAAATATTTTCAAATAAATAAAAGTAAAGGAATAAATTTATGTTAAAAGATTATAGTAAAAAACATTCAGCAAGCGAAAGAGCTAGAGAAATTCTTCGCTATATTGGTCCAGGTCTTTTAATTACAGTTGGTTTTATTGACCCTGGTAATTGGGCATCAAATTTGGCAGCTGGTGCAGATTTTGGTTATTTATTGTTGTGGATGGTAACACTTTCAACGATAATGCTTATTTTGCTTCAACATAATGCAGCTCATTTGGGAATAGTAACAGGGCTTTGTTTATCGGAAGCATCTACTAAATATCTACCGAAGTGGCTTTCACGACCAATATTAGCAACGGCAATGATGGCATCTATTGCAACAGCTTTAGCAGAAATTTTAGGTGGAGCTATAGCACTCAATTTATTATTCAATATACCACTTGTTATAGGCTCTATAATCACAGCAGTTTTTTGTGCTATTTTATTAAAAACAAATTCTTATCCTAAAATGGAGAAAATAATTATAGCTTTTGTATCTATTATTGGTTTTTCATTTTTACTTGAATTGAATATGGTTTCAGTTGAATGGACTGAGGCTATAAGTGGCTGGGTAACACCTTCTTTTCCAGAAGGCTCAATTGTTATTATCATGAGTGTATTAGGGGCAGTAGTCATGCCACATAATTTATTTTTACATTCAGAAGTAATACAATCGCGTCAATGGAATTTGCAAGATGAAAAAATTATAAAACGACAATTGAAATATGAGTTTTTAGATACTTTATTTTCTATGGGACTTGGTTGGGCAATAAATAGTGCAATGATTATTATTGCAGCCAGTGTATTTTTCACAAATAATTTACAAGTAGATGATTTAGCACAAGCAACAGAATTATTAAGACCAATCTTAGGTGATAGTGCAGCCTTGATTTTTGCCATAGCTTTATTGTTTGCAGGGATATCTTCAACAGCGACATGCGGAATAGCAGGAGGCAGTATTTTCTCTGGTATTTTTGGTGAAGATTATAATATTAAAGATTATCATTCATGGCATGGTGTATTGATAACTTATGGTTTAGCTATATTAGTTATATTATTTATTCAAGACCCATTTGAAGGTTTGATTTATTCACAGATGTTTTTAAGTATACAATTACCAATTACTATTTTTTTATTGATATATTTAACATCTAGTAAAAAAATAATGGGTAAATTTGCAAATCATTTATATCAGAAAATAATTTTAATCATTGTCGGTATAATTGTAACTTGCTTAAATTTAACTTTATTATGGGAAATTTTTTATAAATAAGTGATAAAATGGATGTATAATTTTAATGCATCCATTTTTTTGTAAATAATAAAAGGATATATTGATGGATTTTTAGAATATTATCTAGTAGAATATATATATTATTCAGGTAGAATATTGGAGTGGTTTTTATGACAGGAAATAGAGAAGTAATAACAGGTAACGATTTTAAAAGAATGATAGCAGGTGCCTACAGTGCCTTTTTATTAGAATATGAAAATATCAATGCTTTAAATGCTGATTCTTTAATGGATGAAAAAGCAGGTACACATATTTTACGTACAATTGGTGCATCTGCGATGTCTCTTCGTGATTTACAGGCAGATAGCATTGGTGGAGTATCTAAACGTGTAGGCAGTGCGGCAGTTTTAGGTGCTCATGGCAATGCAGGTGTATTGATTTCACAAATTTTACGTGGTATTGCTAAAGGTTTAGCAGGAAAATATGATGCATCATCTTCTGTTTTTGGAAAATCTTTCCAATATGGTATTTTATATGCTCAACGAGCAGTAAATGATGAAGTAGAACGTCCTTTGATTATTACAGCAAAAGCAGTGGCAAAAGGTGCTTATAATGCTGTTCGTGCAAATTTACCAATTGCTGAAATTTTAACAGAAGCTATCAAAGCAGGTGGCATTGCATTAAGTCAAGCTGAAAAGAAAAATGGCTTTGTAGATGCAGGGGCAAAAGCTCTAATGGTATTTTTACAAGGTTGTAGAGCTGGTTTGGATGGAAATTATGTATCACCAGTATTATTATTTTCTTCTGGTTTTAAAAAATCTCATGATGTACCAAATCCTAAATTCGATATTGTTTATACATATGCAGTATCATTTAGTTTAGTAAAATGTCGTGCTAGTATCAGTGATTTAGAAAAAATGTTAAATCCATTAGGTAAAGTAATAGTAGTAAAATCATTAGATGATAGAATAACTGTGTATTTACACACAGATTGCCCAGGTTTAGTAGTTGGTCAGGCTGTAGATTGGGGTCAAATCGAAGACATTAAAATTCAAAATTTGGCTATGCCACATGATTTGAAAAATGTAGATAAAACTATTATGGATATCGCTATTTTAGCAGTAGCTGATGATGAAAAAACAGCTCAAAGTTTAGAACAATTAGGTGCAATTGCAGTAATCACTCAAGATAAAGTAAGTGGCCCTGCTGTTGGTGATTTAATTAATTTAATTCATGGCGATATTGCTAAAAACTATATTATTTTATCTAATAATAAATCAAGCTCATTAGTTATGGCACAAGTAAAACGCTTATTAAAAAATAATATAGAAATTCTTTATACTAATAATGTAGAAGAACAAATAAAAGCTTTAAAAGCTTTTGATGTGAACGAAACTTTAAAAGTTAACTTACAGAATATGCATGAAGCTATTTAATATCAATTATTGTATAAATAAAAGTGAAGGGACGGTGGGAATAGGTGGAGATGGCAAAACGATATTGTATATTAAGTTATAAAGTATTGATTTTGGCAATTATTTGTTGTTTTATAAATGCTAATGCACAGGCGGCACCAATACTAAAATTGAATTCTCATGGACATGATGTAATAGTTTTACAGCAAAACCTCATTCGTATGAATTATGATTTAAGTAAAGTTAGCGGTAATTATGATAAAGAGACGCAAGAAGCAGTAAAAGCTTTTCAAAAAGATCATAAAATAAAAGTTACAGGCATTGTAAATCGTGAGACATGGAGGGCTATTAAAGGCGGAAAACAAAATGTTATAGTCAATTCGCAGTCATCTATTAACGAAAAAATTATTTTAGATAATTTATCTTCAGTGCCATATGGCAGACAATTTTTATCTAAAAAAGAAGTCCCAGGTATTATAGCTACAGCGAAGGATTATATTGGCGTGCCGTATGTGTTTGGCGGAGATACACCAGCAGGTTTTGATTGCTCTGGTTATTTGGAATATGTTTTTGCTAAACATGGAATTCGCATACCTCGCACGGCAGATGAACAATATAAATTAGGAAAACTTGTCGAACCAGATGATTTAGAAGCTGGAGATTTAGTATTTTTTACTACGTATGAACCAGGAGCCTCTCATTGTGGTATTTATTTAGGCAACGGAAATTTTATACATGCATCAACAAGTAGAGGTATTCGTGTAGATAATTTAGATAATACGTATTGGGCATCTCGATATTATGGTGGTAAACATATAGTAAAATAAAGAAAACAGCAGGTTTTTTCCTGCTGTTTTTTCTAAAAATGGTAAAAAGAGATGATTTCATTGTTGAAGAAATCTAGGTGTGGAAATGAATTTTTGAAATAGAAAGGTAATTGACAATGAAACGTATTGAAAGGGTTTTTGAATATTTACAAGAGGTAGCAAAGAGTCAAGATAGTGAGAAGGCTCTTACAGCTACTGCTATTGCAGATAATTTAGGAATTTTACGCAGTAATGTCAGTAGAGAGTTAAATAAATTATATAGAATGGGTAAAATAATGAAGATTTCAGGTAGACCTGTTTTATATAAAATAAATGATGAAAATATCAATGATAAGATAGAAATAAAAACTGTTAATAAAATAAATAAAATAGATAAATCTGCATTTAGTGATTTAATTGGTGCAGAAGATAGTTTGAAAACGCAAGTAGAACAAGCAAAAGCGGCAGTGATTTATCCTCCAAATGGATTACATACACTGATTGTAGGTCAAACTGGTGTCGGTAAAACGCTCTTAGCACACATGATGTTTGAATATGGTAAAGAAGTTGGTCGTTTTGCTACGAATGCACCTTTTGTAACTTTTAACTGTGCAGATTATTATAATAATCCTCAATTGTTGATTTCACATATTTTCGGGCATATTAAAGGTGCTTTCACTGGATCGGATAAGTCTGTACCAGGTTTAATTGAATCAGCAAATGAAGGTATTTTATTTTTAGATGAAATTCATAGATTGCCACCAGAAGGGCAAGAAATGATTTTTTATTTTATGGATACAGGGACTTTCAATCGTTTAGGTGAAACGAAAAGAGAAAGAACAGCTAGTGTGTTAATCATTGGAGCGACTACAGAAAATCCTGATTCAGTATTGACCAAGACTTTTAAAAGACGTATTCCTAATATAATATCTATACCACCATTAGCAGAGCGTTCATTAAAAGAAAAATTGGAAATAATGACAGTGTTATTTACAGAAGAATCACGCAGTATAAAAAGACCAGTAAAAGTTTCGTCAGATGCGATAAAAGCGATTATCGGCAGTATTGGTAATGGTAATGTTGGTCAATTAAAATCTAATATTCGTCTTTTATGTGCACAAGCATTTTTAAACGGTATAAAGACAGATGGTCATATTGAAATAACTTATCAAATGTTGCCTGCAAATATAAAATCAGGAATTTTGCCGATGAGTCAAACGCGTGAAGATATAGCTTTGATTAGTCGTTATATTGAAAAAGGATTGTATGTAACACCATCTAGCAAAAGTAAATTGCCTCGTGAAAGCGAAGATGAACCATTTAATTTATATCAAATGGTAGAAAATAAGGTCAATATGCTTAAGCGAGAAGGCATAGCGGAAGAATTAATTCAACAAATTGTCGTAGCGGACGTAAATACGTATGTAAAAACTTTTTATAATCAAAAAGATGATATTTCTTTATCTGTTTATGATAGATTATTGAAAATCATTGATGCAGATATGGTAGAATTTGCTCAGCAAGTAGTATCTTTAGTGGAACGTTATATAAAATTAGTATCAAGAGAGCGTTTTTTATATGCGTTTGGTTTGCATTTAAGTTCATTATTCAATCGCATAAAAGGAAAGCAGAATTTGCATAATGCTTTGGAAGGTACAATTGACACAAATTCTATAGAATTTAAATTAGCAACAAAAATAAAGTTGATGATTGAAGAAAAATATAAAGTATCTGTGTCAAAATCGGAAACAGAATATTTTGCTATGTTATTGCAATCTTTAAAACAAGAAGATAAATCACAAAAGATAGTAATAGCAGTAGCTATGCATGGTGAATATACAGCAAGTTCTATGGTGAACGTAGCACGAAAATTATTTAGTGCTAATAAAGCTCCGCTACTGGCTTTTGATATGCCTTTAGAGTGTCGACCTGAGGATATGTTAAATCAGATTGTTGAGCAATTACAAAATATTAATTGCCAAGAAGGCGTATTATTGCTAGCGGATATGGGTTCTTTATGTAGCTTTGGCCCTATATTAGAAGAAAGATTAGGTGTGCCAGTTAGGACTTTAGGCATGGTTACGACGCCATTTGTATTAGAAGCGATGAGAAAAGCAGATATTGCAGGTATTAGTTTAAGTGCTATATATGATTCCTTGAAGAATTTTAATGGTTATGAACATAACACACTATCAATTGATGACACAAATGATAGACAAAAAGCTGTAGTAACAATTTGTAGCACAGGTAAGGGAACAGCGGAAAAATTACAAAATTTAGTGATTGATATCTTGATTGATGCTTCGATGAACCATATAAAAGTAATTCCTATAGGCATTGTAGATATGCATAAACGCTTAACGGAAATAGGGCATAAATATCAGATTATTGCTGTTGTAGGTATAAAAAATCCACATATAGATGCTCCTTTTATACCAATTGAGCAAATCATCAGCGGTCAAGGCGATATTATTTTGCGTGAAATTGTGGGAACAAAAGATATTGTAAAAAAAGACGAAACAAATATTGTTTTGAAACGTTTTTGTGAAGATGGATTGCAGGAAATGTTATTGTATTTAAATCCGAATAAAATAATTGATATTTTACTTAATTTTATCAATATTTTAGAAGAAAAATTAAAATTAACATGGGACAATCCTCAGAAATTGCGTTTGATAATTCATATAGGCTGTGCATTAGAGCGAATGGTAATTAATAATGGACTTAAATTTAATGAAAAAAATATAGAAAATATAAATAAAGAAAAATTAAAAGTTGTAGAAGAAGCTGCAAAAATATTTGAGGAAACATTACAAATAAAATTAACAAAAGATGAAATGTATTATATTGTAAGCATGATTTAAAAAAAGTGTGTCTAAAAAAGTCTGTGTCAAATTAAAAATGACACAGACTTTTTGTTTTAGTGTCAATTTTTAATTGACACAGTTTAGTAAATGGAAGAAGAGTGTCAATTTTTAGATAATACGCATAATTACCATTTAAAAAGTCCTTATAGTTACAGTAAAAATTTTGACACTAAAAGTTGGCACGCCATTTGCATATAATATATAACAAGAAGAATTTTGAAAGGGGAAATTAAAATGTTAGGTATTATTGTTGGTACACATGGCCATTTAGCAGAAGAATTAGTAAATACTTGTGCTATGATTTGTGGTCAGCCAGATAATTTAACAACAGTAACATTAGTACCAGGGGAAGGTCCAGAAGATTTAATGGCTAAATATAATAAAGCCATGGAAGAAATGGACACTACTAATGGTGTAATTATTTTAAATGATTTATTTGGTGGCAGCCCTTATAATGCTGCATGCCGTGTGGCTATGGAAAATGATAAATGCGGTATTGTAACAGGCGTTAGCTTACCAATGCTTGTAGAAGTAATAAATTATCGTTTATGCAATGGCGAAAATGCAAATGTTCAAGATGCAATGGAAAAAGCTGTAGAAGCTAGTGTAGCTGGAGCTCAAAAATTCCATAAAAGCCAAGTTGAAAGCGAAACAGATGACGAAGGAGACGATTTATAATGAAAATTGTATTAGCTAGAATTGATGACCGTTTAATCCATGGACAAGTAGCAACTGTATGGGCAAAAGTTACTGGTTGCGAACGTATTATTGTATGTGATGATGATGTAGCAGCAGATACTATTCGTGCTACACTTTTAAAACAAGTAGCTCCTCCAGGTATCAAATCCAGTGTTGTTAGCGTAGATAAAGCTATCCGCGTATACAACAACCCTAAATATGAAAATGATAAATGCTTATTGCTCTTCACAAATCCTACAAGTGTATTACGCATGGTTGAAGGTGGCGTAGATATTAAATCTGTAAATGTTGGTGGTATGAGCTTTAAAGAAGGTAAACGCCAAATTACAAATGCTGTTTCTGTAGATGATAAAGATGTAGAATCCTTCAAAAAATTAAGTGAAAAAGGTATTGAAATCGAATTTAGAAAAGTAGATACAGATAAACGTGTTAATTTAATGGAAATTATTAAATAATTAAATGAAAAGATTAACAGCTATTAATTTTAATGGCTGTTAATCTGCTCTTATGAATGGAGGTTTTTTTATGGAACTCAGTGGAGTACAACTTATAGCTATTTTTATCGTTTCAGCAATAGCTGGTATGGGCAGTGTTCTTGATGAATTTCAGACACATCGTCCATTGATAGCATGTACATTAGTTGGTGCAATTTTAGGTGATATGACAACAGGCATTATAATCGGTGGTACTTTGGAAATGATTGCACTTGGTTGGATGAATATCGGTGCAGCTATGGCACCTGACGCAGCACTTGCTTCTGTTATTTCTACAATTCTTGTAATTGCTGGTCATCAAAGTATTGGTGCAGGTATTGCGATTGCTATGCCACTTGCAGCAGCAGGTCAGGTATTAACTATTATCTGCCGTACAATAACAGTAGTTTTCCAACATAAAGCAGATGGTTTTGCTCAAGAAGGTAATTTAAGAGGTATTGATATCTGCCATTTAGGTGCATTATTACTTCAAGCTTTACGTGTAGCTGTTCCATCTTTACTTGTAGCTATGTACATTGGTACAGATGCTGTTCAAGGTTTATTAAATGCAATTCCTCCAGTAATCACAGGTGGTCTTCAAGTTGCTGGTGGCTTCATCGTTGTAGTTGGTTATGCAATGGTTATTAACATGATGAATGCTGGTTACTTAATGCCATTCTTCTTCCTCGGCTTTGTTACAGCAGCATTTACTGAATTCAATTTAGTTGCATTTGGTGTAATTGGTCTTGTTTGTGCAATTGTTTACATTCAGCTTAGCCCTAAATATCATCAAGTGGCAGCTCCAGCAGCAGCAAGCGCTAGCGGTGCAAAAAGTGATGTAGATGATGATCTTGATGATGAATTAGACTAAGAGGAGGTTGAAGATTATGAAAAAATTAAGTTCAAATGATTTATTCTGGACCTTTATTCGTTCAAATTTCCTTCAAGGTTCATGGAATATGGAACGTATGCAGGCACTTGGTTTCTGCTTTGGTATGGTTCCTATTATTAAAAAATTATATGAAGGCGAAGAAAGAAAACAAGCTATTAAAAGACATCTAGAATTTTATAATACACAGCCATTCGTTACAGCTCCAATCATTGGTGTAGTAGCAGCTATGGAAGAACAAAAAGCTAATGGTAAAGACATTCAAGATGGTGTTATTAACGGTATTAAAGTTGGTATGATGGGACCTCTTGCAGGTGTTGGTGACCCAATCTTCTGGGGTACTCTTCGTCCTATCTGCGCAGCTCTTGGTGCTTCTTTAGCTATGGGCGGTAGCTTGCTTGGTCCTATTTTATTCTTTGTATTATTCAATGTAGTACGTTTACTTATTCGTTGGTATGGTATTAAATATGGCTACACTAAAGGTACTGATATTATTCAGGACGTAGCTGGTAATACTCTTCAAAAAATTACAGAAGGTGCTTCTATCTTAGGGTTATTCGTCATGGGGGCACTGGTAAATAAATGGACAACCGTTAATATTCCAGTAGTTATTTCTGAAGTAACTATGCAAGATGGTAGTGTAGTTACAACTACTGTTCAATCTATCTTAGACCAATTAATGCCAGGTCTCATACCACTTTTACTTACATTCTTATGCATGAAACTCATGAAGAAAAAAGTCAATGCAATTTGGATTATCTTTGGCTTATTCGCTGTAGGTATTATTGGTTACGGTTTAGGTATTCTTAAATAAGTTCCCCGACCAAAATTAATATAAAAAATGGTGTTGATATTTTATCAACACCATTTTTGTTTTTACGTATTTAATTTTTAGTATTTGGATTAAATATATTTAATTGTGGAAGTGCATCAATTAGATTTAATTCAAAAGCATATTGATAAAATAAAGATAAAGCTTTGAGTTGTTCTTCTTGTAATTTCCATTGAATTATATGAAGATATTCATCTAATTGCGTGAAAGAAAATGGTTTATCTGTAGCGATTTCTTTTATAGCCTGATGAAGGTTGGCAAAACCATTAGCAAAACCATTTTTTATATATTGCTGAATAATAGAGGTTTTTTGAGGATTTTCTTGTGCAAAATCCTTACGTACTACCCATACTGCATATACCATGCAAAGATTAGTGAATTCTTTCCATTGCTGACCGATATCATAATAATATAAATTCTTATCTTGATGATATTTTAAAAAGAGAGCATCATCACCAATGAATAGAGAAGCGGTAGCATTTTCATCAGAAAAAGGATTTTGAGGTGAAACTTTAGCAATAGAATAATCTGGTGTAGCATGATAACGTTTATTCATGATTATTTTCAAAAGACAATGTGAAGTAGCCGATTGAGATGTGAGTAAAATCTTATCTGTGGTAATTTCATGAATAGGTTTTTTGCTGACTAAAATTATGCTTTGTACAGGGCCGTCAGCCATAATGCTGATATCGGGTAAAATCATTAATTTATCAAAATTGCGAGCATAAATGATAGATGAAACAGGACTGATATCCAATTTATCTTGCGTGATTGCTTGATTTAAATTAGCAGGAACATCTTTAAATAAATTGAATTTATCACTAGGATTTTTAGTGAATGTATAAGTTAAAGGAAGACAATTTAAATAATTTATATGACCAACATTTGGCTTTAACATATAGATACCTCTTTTATTTAAATAGATTATAAAAAATGTTATATTAAAATATTGTAAAAAATAGAATAATATAATATACTATTATATTATTTTAGCAAAAGAAATACAACAAAGGTGATTTTTGTATAGTTTGTATTGTATAATTAGATAAAAATGGTATATTGATAGATATCATTTTTTTAGATATACATATACACAGTAAGCAGATTATATGTTAAAATTAATCTGTATATTTAGGCTATTTATAAGTTATTTAATTAAATAATATTATAATTTTCATTAAAATTTTGGGAGGAAATATCGTATATGACAAGAATTAAAGATGCAGTTGAACATATAGCAAAAGCTATAATAGCCCAAAAAGATTATTTAAATATGTTAGATAAAGCTATTGGTGATGGCGACCATGGCAATAATATGGCTATTGGTTTTGAAGCTGCTTTAGAAGAAATTGACAATATGAATGATGATGGAAATCCAGCAAAAGTTTTCAAAGCTATAGGTACAGCTTTTTCTGAAAATGTAGGCGGTGCAGCTGGTCCATTATATGCAGCAGCTTTCAACCGTGCAGCTAAAGCTTGTGATGAAAATACATCTTTTACAGTTGATTCTGTAATTAAAGTTTTAGGTGAAGCTATCGAAGCTATTAAAAAACGTGGTCGTGTAGAACCAGGTGAAAAAACAATGTTAGATGTTTTAATTCCTGTACATACAGCTTTTGTAAAAGGTAAAGAAAAAGATTTAACATTATTCCAATGTTTAGGTGAAGCATCAAGAGCTGCAAAAGAAGGTGCAGATTATACACGCACTATTTCTGCAAGCAAAGGTCGTGCAAGCTATTTAGGTATCAGAAGTATTGGTCATCAAGACCCAGGTGCTACATCTTCTCTTATTATGGTTAGAGAGTTATATAACTTTTTTCAACGTTAATAAGCAAAGGATAATTCATAAGTGTCTACTATGAGATTTTTTAGTAGGCACTTATATTTTTTTATTAAAATGTTATTTTTACAGAAAAAAATATATAAAAAAAATAATCTGATTATTGCAATAAAATTTTGACTGTGCTATAATAAAAACAGAAAGAAAAGTTATAGTGCTTAAAACAATTGAATGTAATGATATAAAAATAGTTTATGGAGAATGAGCAATAGAAATTATTGTACAGAGGAACTAAAAATTATTTATATAGAATGCATTCGAAAGGAGTGAGGGTTATAGCGGATTTGCAAAAAGGCTTTAATGAAAGTTGCACTTAGATATCTCGTGCTGTTGAAGAAAGCAAGTTTGTAAAGAAAAACTAGATTTTATAGATAGTAAGGCATTGTTAGTTAAAGTCTAAACTGATTTATAAGTGTGCACAAATAGTAACGTTACAAAATTTATTATTAATTCAAAAAGTGTATAATACGTATTAGGTGTATTTTAAGTTAGTTAGAATATTATAAAAGAATGTAAAAAGATGTATTTGGAATTAAATGCATATTACACACGTTAGCTGACTGATAAATACAGCAAAGACTTCTATCTTAAGGGAAGATTTGCAAAAAAATTAAATAGTGAGGTAGTTTGATGTATACACAGTATACTAGATAAAAGACGATTAGCATGAAGATATGTTAATCGTCTTTTATTTTGCCATTATTTATTTTTTATTTTAAACGATAGAGATGTTTTTTCTTGCTTAAATATTTAATAGGTGGAGTAGTTATTGTTTCATTTTTAGTACTTTTTTTTATGATATGATTATGTCGGTCTACGCTTAAAACTAAGCCTATGCTAATCATATTTAAGATAAGTGAAGTACCACCATAGCTGATGAACGGTAAAGGTACACCAACTACAGGAACAATACCGATAACCATAGCCATATTGCCAGTAGCTTGACCTACAATCAATAAAGTAATGCCACATACAAGCATTTTGCCAAAATTATCTTTAGTGCGTAGAGCAATTTTTATACAATAAAAAGCTAGTGCAATTAAAAGTAAAAAGACAATAAAAGCGCCCATAAATCCTATTTCTTGGCAAAAAACAGCAAAGGCAAAGTCTGTATGAGATTCAGGTAGATAAGAATATTTACTAAATCCATGACCTAAGCCCATGCCAGAAAATCCTCCAGAACCAATAGCCAAGATGGATTGAACTATTTGATAACCATCTTCTTGGGAACGAGACCAAGGGTCATACCAACTATTGATACGGTCTAAACGATATGGTTGGAAGGTTGCTAAAAGTGTAAGTAAGATAAAACCAATACCACAGATTATACCAATCCATTTTTTGGATAGACCAGCAATAAAATACATAATGGTTGGAATACCAATGATGATAAGTGCAGTTCCCATATCAGGTTGAGCTTCAACAAAACCTGCAATTATTAGACATAGAAGAAATATAATATTTTTTTGAGGATTTACCGTTATAGGAATTTTTTTATCTATACATTGACCAAGATAAGAAGCACTGATGATAATGGTAACAATTTTGGCGATTTCAGAAGGTTGAAATTGCATAAATCCAAGTGATAGCCAACGCTTAGAACCATTTACAGTAACACCCATAATTAATACAGCACTTAAGGATAAAATCGTTATGACTGTAAGCAGTAAAGATTTATTTTTTAATTTTTTATAATTAAATCTAGAAGTTAAAGCAAAAGCGACAAATCCAATTAACAAACTTATTAAATGACGAATTAAAAAGAAATAGGGATTTTCAAAGTTAGTATAAGCAGTTATTAAGCTGGCACTACAAATATTTATAGTGCCAATGACAATCAGGATAAACATGATACAGGTGATAGCTTCCATATCATTTATCCAAAATTTTTGCTTAGTCAACATTATTTTTTATCCTGCTTAGTAAAAGTTACCTCACAGCGATTGATTTTTTCACCGAAACCGCTAAATTTACGTTCATATTCTGTCATGATATTGTTAGCTTGATATTCACTATTATGAAGGTCAAAAGTAAGTGCATTTACTTTTAAATTAGCAAGTTCAAATTGTTCTAATGAAAAATCAAATAGAGGTCTATTGTCGGTTTTAAAGAATAATTCCCCATTATCTTTTAAGAGTTTGCGATATTTTTCCAAAAATCCTATATAAGTTAAACGTCTTTTTGCATGACGAGCTTTTGGCCATGGGTCGCAGAAATTGATATAAAAACGGTCAACTTCATCTTCAGCAAAGATATTTTCAATTTGTTCGATATTAAATACCATTAAGCGAACATTAGTTAAGCCAAGTTCTTTTACTTTTTTAGCAGCATAGTATAAAACATCTTGTTGAAGTTCTATACCGATAAAATTAACTTTAGGATGAAGAGCTGCTGTTTTACTGATGAAATCTCCTTTTCCTGTGCCAAGTTCTACATAAAGAGGTGCCTGGCGGTCAAATACTTCATGCCAATGACCTTTAATTTCTTCAGAAGGACTTTGTCCTTTAGTATATACAAAATCATTAAAATCTAAAATAGCTTCATCAATCCAAGGTTTTCTTCGTAAACGCAAAATAATTCTCCTTTTTATAAATATATTCAAAGAATATTTTATCACAAAAGATTTATAAATACATGGTTTTTACATAAAAAGCTTCTGTTCTTTTTTATAGTTGAGAACAGAAGCTTTTTTGCTTAAAATAAGAGATTACTTTCAACAATCATGCGAATACCTAATAAGAATAAAGAAATGCAAAGAAGTAAAATGATACTGCGAGGTTTAGTTTTCTTAGATAATCTAGCACCGATTTGAGCGCCAATTACAGCACCAAAACCAACTGTAAGAGCAGGTATCCAAACGATATGATTTAAAAATATATGAGATGTAACACCCATAAAAGAGGAAACAGCTAAGACAAAATGAGATGTTGCAGTTGCCATATGTGGTGGAAAAGCAAGGGCATAAATCATAACAGGAACATGAATGATACCGCCACCAATACCAAAGATGCTAGAGATAAAACCTACAAACATACTTAAAATAATACCGAGTTTTTTGCGAGCTATAAATAAGGTTTCATCAAAATTTGTAGCGATAGCTTTTTTATTAGATGAATTCCAATACATGATAGCAGAGATGATTAAAATAAAAATACCATAACTAAGACTGAAAGTAGGGCCTGTGAAATAATCACTGACAAGGCTACCTAAAATAGCTCCAGGAAGTGTAGCAATAGCAAAAGGAATGGCTGCTTTAAAATAAACGCGATGTTGTTTTACATAAGCATATGTCCCTGAAAGTGCATTTAGAAATACACCAAATAATGAAGTACCAACGATTTCAGGAGCACTATGAAAAATAGAAGGTGTGAGTGCAAAAGTAAAAAGTGGTATCATGATTAAACCACCACCAATACCTATTAAAGTACCAAATGTGCCTACGCCAATACCGACGACAAATAATACAAGAATTTCAATCATAAAAAAACCTTACTTTCATATTTTGTAATTTATTATATTTTAGGCTATAAAACCAAAATGTTTAGCAACTAATTCGTAGGCAGGCACAGAAATATTTTTAGCTTTTGCCATGCGAACAACTTCAAAAATAAGACCATCAATTTCTGATTGACTGCCTTTTTGTAAATCTTTTTGCATAGAAGCAGTAGTATCTGGCGTCATAGCATTTAATGTTTTTAAATTTATATCAATTGAATTAGTAGGAATATTGATATTGTAGGCTTGGGCAAGATTAATGCAATCTTTAGTTAAGGCGATAAATAAATCTTGTTCTTTGCCAGGTTTTTGCATGACACCTGCAGGTATATCAAAATATGCTCCGCAACTAGCATAAGGAGAAATTAAAACAAATTTGCGGAAAGTGTCATCAGCGATATTTTCGGATAAAACTACGGAAATATCACTATTTTCTAAATCTGTGGCGATTTGTTCTAATTTAGGTTTTAATGGACTTTGACCGCGTGTGCCGAAGACAATGCGGAAAATTTTACCTTTTTGTGTGATTTCTCCAGGAGCTGAAATATATGCTACGATATAGATACAGCCTTCAATAACATTTGTATGAGGTAATTTTTTAGCCAATTTATATCCTGTACCATAAATATTTAATATAGGAATAATAATGGTATTTTCATCACTGATTTTGGCTAATAAAGGAATGATGTCTTCAAGGGCATATCCTTTGACAGCGATAAAAATTACGTCTGGTTTTTCATTTGATTGGATATATTCTTCAGTGGTCATAGCTTTAACTGGTTTTAAATTAAATGGAGCTATTCTATCGGATTTGATCGTAAGACCTTTTTCATGGATAGCCTGAAGATGTTTTCCTCTAGCAATGAAAGTTACATCATGGCCTTTTTTTGCTAAAAAACTGCCAATACATGCACCAGTACCTCCTGTACCGACGATTAGGTATTTCAAGAAAATCCCTCCTTAAATATGATATAGTTATTATAACAAAGTATAAGGGATTTTTCTTAATAAAATGAGAAAGTGAGATAAATAATATGACAGAAATTGATTATGTAAAAATTTTTAAAGCGTTATCTGATGAAATGAGATTAAAAATTTTACAAGAAATAGCGAAACATGAAGAAATCTGTGTTTGTAAATTAATGGAAGAATTTGCAATAGCACAGAGTAAATTATCTTATCATTTAAAATTATTGTTAGAAGCGAATTTAATAAAAGTAAAGCCTCAAGGTAAGTGGAATTTTTATAGTATAAATAATGTTTTATTGAAAAGTATATTTACTGAAGAGATGATTTCTTTATTAAAAAAATAAAATAACTTGTCATATCAAAAATTTTTGATATAATATTCATATCAAAAAAAATTGATATGAGGTGGTATGATGTTTGATTTTTTTATTGAACAGATATTAGGAATGAAGTGGTTAAGTGATTTAGTTTGGTTTGTATTAATAAATTATTTCCATGCAGACCAAAATTCAAATTGGTGGTCAAGTGCTCATTTCTTCTTTTATGACACGATAAAGATAACTATTTTATTAGTAACTTTAATTTATTTGATATCATATATTCAGTCGTATTTTCCACCAGAAAAGACAAAAAGAATTTTGACACATTTTGATGGTTTTACTGGGAACATAATTGCAGCACTACTTGGAACTGTAACACCATTTTGTTCTTGTTCGAGTGTGCCTATTTTTATAGGTTTTACTAGAGCTGGATTGCCTGTAGGTATGACTTTTTCCTTTTTAATATCTTCTCCTATGGTAGATGTGGCATCTATGCTTATGTTGATGTCATTTTTTGGACCTGAATTTGCTATTTTTTATACAGTTGTAGGCGTAATATTGGCTGTTATTGGCGGTAAAGTTTTATCGATAATGAAGGTTGAAAGATATTTGAAAAAATATGATGGAGCAATTAGAGATTTTTATGCTGAATCAGAATATTTTAATCAAAGACAAAGATTAAATTATGCTTTAAATGATACTAAAATTATCGTGAGAAAAGTTTTTCCTTATGTATTATTGGGCGTATTAATAGGTGCAGTAATTCATAATTGGATACCACAAGAATTTATTTTGAGTATTTTGGGAGATAATAATCCTTTTGCTGTTATTTTAGCTACAATTATTGGCATACCTATTTATGCTGATATATTTGGAACTTTGCCAATCGCTGAAGCTTTGTATTTAGTAGGTGTGCCAGCTGGTACGATTTTAGCATTGATGATGGCGATAACAGCTTTATCACTTCCGTCACTTATTATGCTTAGCCAAGTATTGCAAAGAAAATTATTGTTTTTATTTATAGGTATTGTAAGTATAGGGATTATTTTTGTAGGCTATATTTTTAATTTTGTATTTTAAGATAGAGGTGTAAAATTTGTTAAAAGTAGCATTTATTTGTGTGCATAACTCTTGTAGATCGCAAATGGCAGAGGCCATAGCTAAAGAAATGGGAAAAGATGTATTTGAAGCTTTTTCAGCAGGAACACAGTTAAAAAATCAAATAAATCCTGATGCAGTTCGTATTATGAAATCTTTAGGTTATGGTGATATAACAAAGGTGCAAAGACCTAAATTATTGCAGGAATTACCAGAGATTGATATTGTTATAACTATGGGTTGTAATGTAGCTTGCCCTATGATTAAATGTAAATATCGTGAAGATTGGGGACTACAAGACCCTACAGGAAAATCTGATGAGGAATTTTTGAAAATCGTTGAACAGATAAAAGTAAAAATGAATAATTTAACAACTAGAATAAATAATAAAGAGTTGTGATATTGAAATGGATTTTATAAAAATAGATAAAGAAAAATGGCAAAGAAAAAAGTTTTTGAGCTATATAGCAAAGATGTTCCGTGCACTTATAGTATGACAATCAATTTAGATATCACAGGTTTAAAAAATAAAATAGAGATAAAACAGCTAAAATTTTTTCCTGTAATTTTATATGGTTTGAGTAAGTTTGTTAATAAATATAAAGAATTCCGTATGGATTTAAATGAAGATGGAGAATTAGGATATTATGATAAAATAAATCCTATTTTTACAGTTTTTGAAGAAGCGCAAGAACAGTTTTATCAGGTATGGACAAAATATGATGATGATTTTGAAGTGTTTTATCAAAATTATTTATTGGATATGAAAAATTACCAACAGCAAGAGATAAAAAGCTCTAAATTATTATTAGAAAAAAATGTGTTTAATGTTTCTTGTGTTCCTTGGGTTAGTTTTACAGGTTTTAATTTAAATTTAGCTAAAGGATATGATTATTATTTGCCTATTTTCACTATAGGAAAGTATTTTGAACAAGGTGAAAAAATATTATTGCCATTAGCTATTCAAGTACATCATGGAGTATGTGATGGTTTTCATCTATCAAGATTTATAAATGATTTGCAAGAATGGTTGGATAAAACAGATGAAATATAAAAAAAGGCACTACAATTGTAGTGCCTTTTTATTTTTATTAGCCACGAAGATTTGCATTGAAATCTTTTTGAAGTTTAGCTACGATTTTTTCGATTGCTGGATCAATTTCAGCATCAGTTAATGTTTTATCATTGGATTGGAAAGTCAAGGAGAATGCTAAGCTTTTTTTGCCTTCTTCAACTTGTTTACCAGTGTAAACATCAAATAAAGTGATTTGAGTGAGATTTTGACCTGCGGCTTTGGTCATAGCTTTTTCGATATCAGCAGCATTTACATCAACATCTACGAGCATTGCAAGGTCACGGCTAGTTGCTGGATATTTTGGCAATGCTTTATATTTTAAATCTTTAGCCATGTATTTCATAACAATAGTAGCGTCAAGTTCAAAGATATATACAGGTTTTGTAATACCATAAGCAGAAAGTACAGCAGGATGAACTTCACCAACTGTTGCGATTACATCGCGACCTTTTTTGAAGAGAGCAGTTTTGCCTGGGTGCATAGCGTAGTGTGTACCAGTTTCAACTGTATAACGAGTTACACGAAGATTTGCAAGTAATTCTTCGATAATGCCTTTAGCATCGTAGAAGTCTACCATATCATTTGTTTGGTTCCAGCCCTGAGCATTGCGACGACCAGTGATAGCACCTGCAATTTTTACAACTTCATCTGGAAGTTCTGTTACAGGAAGTGCTTTAGGGAAGAATACAGAACCTACTTCAAATAAAGCTACATCATCATTTTTACGAGCAAGATTGCGAGCAAGATTATCAAAAATACTGCTGAGCAATGTTGTACGAACGAGAGGATATTCGTCAGAAAGTGGGTTCATGATAGGTACAGCTTTACGAAGTGGGCTATCTTGTGGAATGTTTAATTTATTGAATGTTTCTTCGTTAGTTAAAGCAAAGGAAATTGTTTCATAAAGTCCTTGGCTAGATAAGGAAGCTTTTACTTTATCAATAAATGTTTGTTTTGCAGATTGAGTTCCCTGCATAGAAACGCCATTTGGAAGAGTGGATTTAATTTTATCAAAACCATGTAAACGAGCAATTTCTTCGGAAATATCAGCCATGCAAGTTACATCATTTCTCCAAGATGGAACTTTAACAGTGATTTCATCATTTTCATCTTTTGTAACATCAAAACCAACACTTGTAATGATATTAAGCATAACATCTTTAGCGATATTAGTGCCGAGATGATTATTGATTTGTTCTGGTGTGAAAGTAACATAATTAGCTTGTTTTGGATTTGGATATACATCTACAATTCCTTCGCAAACAGTGCAAGCACCCATTTCTTGAAGTAATTGAGCTGCTCTGTCGAGGGCTTTAATAGTAGTTTCGCTATCAACACCACGTTCAAAACGACCAGAAGCTTCAGAAGAAAGACCGCAAGCACGAGCAGTTCTGCGGATACATGGACCATAGAAATCAGCAGATTCTAATACTACAGTAGTAGTAGTGTCTGTGATTTCTGTTTCGAAACCACCCATGATACCAGCAAGACCAGCAGCTTTTTCGCTATCAGCGATAACGAGCATTTTACCTTTTGCTTTGCGAGAAGTATCATCAAGAGTATGAAGTTCTTCACCTTCAATAGCACGACGAGCAATTAATTTTTTGCCTGTGATTTTATCATAATCATAAGCATGCATAGGATGACCAAGTTCAATCATAACGAAGTTTGTAACGTCAACTACATTATTGATGGAACGAATGCCAGCACCTTCAAGACGTTGTTGCATCCATTCAGGAGATGGGCCGATTTTTACATTTTTAAGCATACGTGTAGAGAAACGAGAGCATAAATCAGGGTCTGCGATTTCTACAGAGAAGATATCGTTTAATTTAGTATTATCATCTTCATTAACTTTGATTTCAGGAAAATGTGGTTTGTTGCCAGTAATAGCAGCAATTTCACGAACAAGACCGAAAACACTGAAGCAGTCTGCACGGTTAGCTGTAAGTTCAAATTCCAATACAACATCATTTAAACCTAATACATCTTTAGCAGGAATACCTACAGGAGTATCACTAGGTAAAATGAAGATACCAGTTTTTTGTTCTTCAGGTAATTTTTCAAGGTCAAGTTTTAATTCTTGAGCGGAGCAAAGCATACCATTAGAAGCTACGCCACGAAGTTTACCTTTAGAGATTTTCATGCCGTTTGGCAAATGAGCACCTACCATAGCTACAGGAACAACTTGTCCTTCTGCTACGTTTTGAGCACCTGTTACAATGATGATATTTTCAGCAAGACCCACATTCATAGTACAGATTTGTAAGTGGTCAGAATTTTGATGTGGTTCGAGTTTTTCGATGCGACCAGTTACAACTTTTTCTAAACCTTCGCCAGGGTCTACAACATTTTCTACAGGAATACCAGCCATTGTGAGTTTATCAGCAAGCTGTTCTGGAGTTTCAGTAAAATCTATATAATCTTTAAGCCATTTAATAGAAACTTGCATTAAATATAATCCTCCTTAATATTAGAACTGACGTAAGAAACGTACATCATTATCATAGAATAAACGTAAATCATCAATGCCATAAGCGAGCATAGCAATACGTTCAACACCCATACCGAAAGCAAAACCGCTAACTTGTTTAGGGTCATAACCACTCATTTCAAGTACATGAGGATGAACCATACCTGCACCTAAGATTTCAAGCCAGCCAGTGCCTTTACATACACGGCAACCTTTACCTTTACACATAACGCAAGAGATATCTACTTCAGCACTTGGTTCAGTGAATGGGAAGAAGCTTGGACGGAAGCGAACTTTTACATCTTCACCGAAGATTTGTTGTAAGAAAGTAACAAGTGTGCCTTTGAGGTCAGCAAAGCTGATGTTTTTATCAATGCAAAGACCTTCAACTTGAGTAAACATTGGGGAATGTGTAGCATCATAATCATCACGGCGATATACATGACCTGGAGCAATGATGCGAATTGGGCTATTTGGTTCATGAGCTTGCATTGTGCGAGCCTGTACAGGAGAAGTCTGACTTCTAAGTAAGATATCTTCTGTGATATAGAAAGAGTCTTGCATATCACGAGCTGGGTGATCTTTTGGAAGATTTAAAGCTTCAAAGTTGAAATAATCAGATTCAATTTGAGGACCTTCAGCGATAGAATAGCCCATGCTAGTGAAGATATTTTTTATATTGTTTAAGGTAACAGTTAAAGGATGAAGATGTCCTAAGCTTTGACGACGACCAGGAAGCGTAACATCAATTTTTTCTGTAGCTAAACGATTTGCAAGTTCAGCTGCTTTTAATTCTTCTTGTTTAGCTGCGATTGCAGTTTCTAATTCTTTACGAGTTGTATTTACCATTTGACCAACTACAGGACGTTGTTCAGGGCTTAATTTACCCATGCCACGTAAAATGCTAGTCAAAGAGCCTTTTTTACCAAGATATTTTACACGCACATCATTTAGTGCATTGAGATTAGAAGCACTATTAATATCATTAATCGCTTCTTGTTGTAAACTTTTGAGTTCTTGTTCCATGATTTCACTCCTACAAAATTTTAACAAAAAATAAAAGCCCTCACCCCATGAAGGGGCGAAAGCTTGTTTCGCGGTACCACCCTAATTGATACTTAAAAGCATTAACGCTGCCAGACGCTATGACTACTTATTTTCACCATAGAAGCTCCAAAGTGAACTTCAATTAAATTTTCTTTTATTGTTCTCAGCCTAGACAATATTTTCTGTAAAAGAAATCTTAATTTACTCTCTTTATCATCGCTTAGTTATATTACAATTTTACAGTGAAAAGTATATCATAAAAATTTATTAAAAACAAGATTGAGCAAATATTGAAGATTTTTATAAAAAAATAATTTTAATTTATGTTATTTTTGTGTATTTTAGAGGCGATTTTGCGAATTATGGCATTTATAAAAAACAAATTATAGATATAAAATACAATAAAGTATATGAAAACTAGCATTATTGTAAAAATCTCTAAAAAATAGAATGGATTTTGAAACGGAAAAATAATAGCGATAAAATATAGTCAAAGATAAAACGTTAGAAAAATAAGAATATTTATAAATTATAAAAGAGGTGCGGGAATTATGTTTAATGAAGGTAAAATCGTTATTATTGGTGCTAGTAATGTTGGTACAGCAGTATTGAATAAAATTGTAGATTTCGGTTTAGCATCAGAAGTTGTATTAATTGATATTAACGAGAAAAAATGCATGGGTGAGTCTTTGGATACAAGTCATGCTACAGCTTGCATTAGCAGTCATAATATCTATATTCATGAAGGCGATTATGAAGATTGCAAAGATGCTAGTATGATTATCATCACAGCTGGTCCAAGTATAAAACCAGGAGAAACACCTGATAGATTAATTTTAACTAAGACAAATTGTAAAATCATGGATAGTGTAATGTCGCAAATCGTTCGTTATACAAAAGATGCAATTATTTTAGTAGTAACTAATCCTTTAGATGTAGCTACTTATTATGTATCTGCTAATTTTGATTATCCAAGAGAAAAGATAATTGGTACAGGCACTTTATTAGAAACTTTCCGTTTACGTAGAATTTTGGCTGATTATTATCATTTAGACCCAAAACTTGTACATGGCTATGTATTAGGTGAACATGGCAATTCTGGTTTTGTGGCATGGAGCACAGTGGACATTGCAAGTTTAGGCTTAGGCAATATGGATGAATTTTTTAATCGTGATTATAAATTAAATAAAGGTATGATTGAACAAAAAATCATGCAAGTCGTATATGATGTAATTAATTTAAAAGGTTGTACAAATACAGGTATTGCTATGGTAGCTTGTCGTTTTATTAAAGCTATAAAATATAATGAATATACAATTTTACCAATGTCATCTATTTTAACTGGTGAATATGGCATTCATGATGTGGCTTTGAGCTTGCCTTGTATGCTTAACAATACAGGAATTATTAAGAAATTTACACCAAAATTAACTGATGAAGAAGTAGGTAAAATGATAGCTTCTGCTAAAAGTGTAAAATTTGCTATGAAAGCTATTGAGAAAAAGACAGAAGCTGTAGCTTAAATACAATTAGATAATTTATAAATATTTATTTTAATAGCGAGGTTTTTATTTAAGTAGAAAATCTCGCTATTTTTATAAGTTTAAATTTTAAAGATAAGGTCGTGTTTTAATTGTTATGATAAGAAAGGAATAGTATTATGAATACTTTGACCAATGTAAAAAAATCACAGGGAATAATGATGTTTATTATCTTGTTATTATCTTATATAGTATTTGCTTCAAATTGGGTAGCAGGTTCAAATTTATCCGAAAAGATTGTATATCATTATTTTAATGGTGAACAAGTATCGCCGATGGTTTCAGAAGTTATAAATTATACGATAACGATTGCTCGAATTTTTGCAAACTTAGTCGCTGCGTATATTTTATTGAAATTAAATCCGCGAAAGGCAAGTATTGTAGCATTAGTATTACTTTGTTTTTCTTTTGTTGCTGTATTTGCTACAAATTATTGGCTATATACTATTGCGCGTATGATTATGGCATTAGGTGGTTCTATGATAATGGTATATATGAATACTGTAGTAGCTAGATTTATAGCTAATGATGAAAAAATTATAGCAAGTGCGCTAGTTACAGCTTCGTATAATATTGGTGCAGGTTTAGTAGCTATTATTTTCTTTTTATATAAAGATGTAGTTATTAGTGATTGGCAACATACAATGTATGTATTTAGCTTATTTAGTATATTGCTTTTAGTTTTATGGACTATGTTGGCAAAGGATTTTTCACCTAATGATGAGAACACACATCATCAAGAGAAATATAAATATAAAGATGCATTGACAGATAAATTTGTATATTGTTTTTCCATGGGCTTTGGCGGTTTTTTATTTTTATATGTAATGTCTTTAGTATCTATACCAGTAAAATTAGTTGCACAGGTCAATAATGGTTTTAATGCTGAATTTATGATATTGGCAATTACTATGGGTGGTATAGTGGGGACTTTATTTAGTATTTTAATTGGCAAAGTACCTTTTGAGCGTAAGCCGTTTTTATTAGTTCATGGTATTATGATGATTATTGCTATGGCTTTAGGTTTGTATATGGCATATATAAATCCAGGATTAGCATACTTTTTATTTGCGATTGGCGGATTTGTGATGTTTTCTCAGTATTCTGTGTATCTGAATTTTCCTCATGAATTGCCAAATATGAACCCACGTAAACTAACTATTATGTTTGGTGTGTTTTGGGCATTGGGCTATACTTTTTATACTGTATTGAATTTTATTTGGAGTATTATACTTTCGTATTATGGTTGGGATTTATCCATGGTATTTTATATTGTATGTAGTTGCATATATATAATTTTTGTATTTACATTCCCTGCTTTAAAAGTTCAGACGAAAAGGGCATTTTCTTAAGCTTATATGAGCTTTATATAGTATAATTAAGGAAATTATGCTTGTGGTGGTGAAAATATATGGATAAATTAGATATTGAAGCATGTAAAAAAGAAAATCCTTTTATCGTATTAGCTGACGTTATTTATAAACATTTAAAAAATGATATTATGCAGGGCTTATTATTGCCAGGTGATAAGATTGTTGAGTCAAAGATTGCACAGCAATTAGATGTGAGTAGAACACCTGTAAATATAGCTCTTAATAGAGCTTTAAAAGATGGTTGGCTTGAGCGACGCAGTAAAAGGTTTTTGACGGTGCGAAAGATAAGTCCACAAGAATGTTTTTATCTATATGAAGCTCGTAAATTTTTGGAAGGACAAGCTGCTTATTTGGCAGCTAAACGCATAACGAAAGCAGAACTTATGGGTTTAAAGGAAATTTTGTTGAACTTTCGCAAGGGCAATGACGAACCAATTGATGATGAATTGTTTTGTAAAAATGATGAGCGCTTTCATGATTTAATTGTTAAGGCTGCACATAATGATTATATTTCAGAGATGTATAAACGTATAAAACCTGATTTACAACGATATAGATATCATTATAAACAGTTGATTATTGAACGAAATACAAATGAAAATGTTTATATGTATCATTATTCTATTTATTTAGCACTTAAAAGTAGATTGTCTGTAGTAGCTAAAGATGAGATAGAGTCAGATATTTCTAGTATGCATGGAATGATTTTTGCAGGAAATATCTTGGCTAAATTTAATTTATAAAAAAAGCCTTAGGAAAACCTAAGGCTTTTGTCATTTTATTTAAAATCATTTACTAAAACATCTTTGCGGAAATATTTTTTATCATATTCGCCGATTTCACGAATTACTTTGCATGGAGAACCATAAGCTAAGCTATTAGCTGGAATATCTTTAGTTACGATACTACCTGCACCGATTACACAGTTATCACCGATTGTAACACCAGGCATAACCATTACACCAGCGCCAAGCCATACACGGTTACCGATATGAATTGGCAAGGAGAATTGAGTACCACCAAGGCGATATTCAGGGTCTAATGGGTGACCTGTTACACAAAGTAATACATTTGGACCACACATAACATCATCGCCGATGAATACTTCACAGTCATCTACAACTTGGAAATTAAAGTTTGCATAGAAATTTTTACCGATATGAGTGTTGCAACCATAAGCAAAATGTGCAGGTGGTTCAAGATAGATACCTTTTCCTACAGAACCTAATAATTCTTTGAGAATTTTAGTTCTTGTTTCCATATCACTAGGACGAGTATTATTGAAATCAAACATCATTTCTTTAGCATTTACACGTTGTTTTTCAATAATTTTTTCGTATTCTTGGTCAACAGGGTCTTTGTGACCATATTCACGATAAAGTAATCCAGATTTCATTTGTTCTTCTAAACGCATAGAATCATCTCCCGCTCGTTAATTTACTATATTAAATTATAATTTATTCTGTAATGTTTTTTCAATAGATTTTATTTTATTTACGATATCATCAGCACTGACAATTTCAGATACAATAGCGAATGTTTTAGCCCCGTGAGAAGCTACTTCACAAATATTGTGTTCTTTGATACCACCGATAGCTACAAATGGATGTTTAGCATATTTACTAGCATAATCTACATAGGAAAAACCAACAGGTACAGCATCTTTTTTTGTCTGTGTAGCATAGACAGGGCCTACACCGATATAGTCAATAATATCACCAAGTTCATTTGCTTTTTGAAGTTGAGCTTCTTCATGAGTGGAAAGACCTAAGATTTTATCTTCGCCAATTAATTGACGAACTACTTGAGGTGGCAAATCTGTCTGACCGATATGCACACCATCAGCATTTACAGCCATAGCAAGGTCTACAAAATCATCAATGATAAATATAGCACCAGCTTCTTTAGTCATTTTTACTAGTTGCATACATTCTTGATAGCGTTCAAGTGCAGGCTTTTCTTTTTCACGATATTGAATAAATTTAATGCCAGCTTCGAGCATTTTGCCTACAACTTCAATATTATTGCGACCGTTAGACATTGCTTCAGCAGTTATAGTATAGATGGGATTGTTGATAAAATGTTCCATTCCTTTACGCATGGAAAGACCTCTTTTCTAAATATAGAATTTTATTTTTTATTTTATAGTAGTGAAAACATCTGTTGCGTCATTATCAGCAGTGATTGTTATTTGCCATTTTTGTTTAATATTTTCTTCTTGTAAATATTGAGCTAAAGTTTCAACTATAGGTAATTCTGTGCCAAAATGACCTGCATCAATGATATTTATACCTAATTCTTGAGCATGTTGTGCTTCGTGATATTTAACATCACCAGTTATATAAGTGTCAGCACCTTGCATAGCAGCTTTATCTAAAAATTCAACACCAGCACCGGAGCAAAGGGCTACTTTTTTTACTAATTTGTCATTTCCTTTTACATAGCGGAAAGTATCACCAGGAAGACTTTGTTTTATGCGTTGAGCAAATTCATCAAGTGTGATAGGCTCAGCAAGTTTACCAATGCGTCCAAGTCCATTTTCGTGATAAACATTTTCTGTAGGAATGATATCCCAAGCAGGAACTTCATAAGGATGAGCTTTTAACATAGCTTTAATCACACGATTTTTTATTTTACTAGGTAAAATGGTTTCTATGCGAACTTCTTGCACATTGGATAATTTATTTTGTTGACCGATAAAAGGATTGGAATTTTCAAGAGGTTTGAAATATCCTGTGCCATTATAAGTGAAGGAGCAATCACTGTAATTATCGATAGCACCTGCTCCCGCTTTAGCTAAAGCTTCACGAACAGCATCAGCATAATCGCTAGGAACATTGACTCCTAATTTTAAAATTTCTTCACGGTAAGAAATAGTAAGTGGTTTTACTTCTGTGAGTTGAAGTTTTTGAGCTAAAACATCATTTACACCACCATAGGTAGTATCTAAATTTGTATGAGCAGCAAAGATAGCGATATTGTTACTGAGAATTTTTTGGAGCATTCTGCCAAGAGGTTTATCAGTAGCAATTTTTTTTATACCTTTAAATAAAAATGGGTGGTGAGAAATTATCATATTATAATTTTCACAGATAGCTTTATCAATTACTTTTTCTGTAACATCTAAGCAAGTCAAAATTTTAGTGATTTCTTGAGCAGGATTACCGATTAAAAGACCTACATTATCCCAATTTTCAGCGAGGTAACGTGGGGCAAGTCTATCCATAGCTTCAACTACAACTTGACATTTAATCATAATAATTCCTCCAAAGCTTTTACATAAGTTTGTAATTGATGATAATGTGCAGTATTTTTAGCAGTCTCAGATTTTGCCATGCCGTTTAAACTGCGATTGGCTTTGGCGATAAATTCAGCAATCATTTCTTTAAATAAAGTAGGTCTAGTGCGATTTAATACAGGCCCTATTTCAAGCTCAAGTTCAGTAGGTAAAGCTTGTTTTCCAGGTTTAGCATAAATTATTTGATAAATGCGACCATCTTCTTTTGCTATAGCTTCATCTTCGATATGCCAATCTATGCTGTAAAGATATTTTCTAAGAGCGGTAAATCCCTGTTGTGGTTGTAGGATTAGACCTTTTAAAGAATTTACAATTTCAGAGCAATCTTGTAATAATTGAACCATTAGATTTCCGCCCATACCACAAAATATAGCAATATCTACTTCGTTAGGTTGAAGAATTTCTAAACCACTACCTAAACGAATATCGATTTTATTCATCAATGAAGCATTGCGTACAGAACGCTTGGCTGCTAAATAAGGACCTTCGTTTACATCACCAGCGATTGCTTTACAACATCTTCCAGTTTTTACTAATTCTATAGGTAAATAACCATGGTCAGTGCCAATATCAGCAATGACACTGCCATGGGGTACGAACTTTGTTACAGTTTGTAATCTAGCACCTAAAGACAAAAAAATCATCTCCTTAAAATAAATTGATTAAATATATGATATCATGATAATAGATACAAAAAAAGCTGGTTCTATATTGAACCAGCTTTTTATTAATATTTAATTATTTTTTAGCAATTTTTTTCATATCGTCAGCAACAGCTTCAGCTTTTGTACCAACAATTACTTGAATGCTATTTCCTTTTTTGATAACACCAGCAGCACCTAGAGCTTTAAGACCAGCTTCATCGATTTTATCAATATCTTTAACATTTAAACGTAAACGAGTGATGCAAGAGCTGATAGTAGTTAAGTTATCAGCTCCACCTAATTTATTGATAAAGGATTGAGCTAATTCATCTGGGTTAGCATTTTCAATAGCTTCGTTGTCAGATTCATTTTCAAAACGACCAGGAGTTGGAAGGTCGAAGTGAATGATTGCCCATCTGAAAACAATGAAGTAAATGATACCAAATACTAAGCCAATTGGAATGATTAAGATAGCTTTAGTAGCAAGACCATAATTTAGTACATAGTCAATAAGACCAGCAGAGAAACCAAAGCCATGTAAAATACCAAACATATTAGCAACTGCAAGAGCAATACCTGTCATAACAGCATGGAATGCATAAAGAACAGGAGCTAAGAACATGAAAGTGAATTCTACAGGTTCAGTGATACCAGTTAAGAAAGCTGTGAAAGCGATGGAGAACATCATACCAGCAACTTTTGATTTATTTTCTGGTTTAGCAGCACTGTACATTGCAAGTGCGATAGCAGGAACACCGAACATAAAGATAAAGTAGAAACCAGCCATGAATACACCAGCAGTTGGGTCACCAGCGAAGAAACGATTTAAATCGCCTGTTGCAGTAACGCCTGTTTCTGGATTAGTGTAAGAACCAAATACGAACCAAACAAGAGAGTTGAGAATGTGATGAAGACCAACAGGAATAAGTAAACGGTTTAATACACCATAGACAAAGGCACCAGCAGCACCAGCACCAACAATCCATTCACCGATGCTATGAATAAAGTTTTGAATAGGACCCCAAATAATACCAAAAATAAGAGCTAAAACAACGAATGTTGCAGCAGTAACGATCGGAACGAAACGTCTGCCTGAAAAGAAACCTAAGAATTCTGGTAATTTAATATTGTAGAATTTATTGTAAAGTATACCAGAAATAATACCAACAATAACCCCAGCGAGAACACCCATATTTAAATCTTTATCGATAGCTTTGAGTGCTTCTGTTAATACTAAATAGCCAATAACCCCAGCAAGACCTGCCGCACCATTGTTATCTTTAGCTAAGCCAACAGCGATACCAACGGCAAAAATAAGTGCTAAGTTATTGAAAACAGCACCACCTGCTTGAGTAATAAAAGGAATGTCGAAGACATCAGGTGCTCCTAAACGAAGTAAAAGAGCGGCAGCAGGAAGAACGGCAACAGGAAGCATTAACGCTTTACCTACAGCTTGAAGTTTGGAAAACCAACTGGACATAATAGTATCCCCTCCTATAAAATTTTAGCATAAAAGTTTAAATTTTCTTAATAAAAAGAAATTTATAGTATATAAAAACAAACTTTTACTTGCCCATAATATACTATAAATTTTATTTCACGTCAATATTACAACTTCAGAAAAAATTATAGAGAATGTATCCTGTAAGGATACCAATAATAGCGCCACTGATGACTTGGAAATAAGTATGACCTTCTTTTTCATGGAGGTCTGCCTTCCCTGTTAAGTGATTTAAAATAGAGGCATGTTTACCAATAGAGCGACGTAGATGAGTTGCATCAATCATAATGATAAAAGCAATAGTTACAGCTAAGATGAATAATGGAGAATTAAAATTATCATAAAAGCCGATATAAGTTGTAGTGGTAATTATAGTAGCCGTATGTACACTAGGAAAACCACCGTTACTGAAAGATAATTTCAAATCCAAAGTAGAATAGTAAATGTAATTAGTTATAAATTTTATGATAACTGCTACAAGCCAACCAATAAAAGGAACAAAAATCATACAAGACTGCATAAAATCACCTGGGTTTCTAAAAATAATTTAAGATAATTAAATTATAGCAAAGATTTAATTTAAACAAAATCATATTTATGTAAAATCAAAGATTAGGTATAAATATTAATTTTAAAATAGTTTAAGTAAATAAAAAAAGATAGATAAAAACGGAAAAATTTTTATCTATCTTTTGTTTACATTATTGAATTTTTAGCAAAAAAGGCAACAAAAAAACTTCCATATTTCTATGGAAGCTTATCATCTTTATTAAGTGGTGGGCCCACCTGGATTCGAACCAGGGACCAACCGGTTATGAGCCGGGGGCTCTACCGCTGAGCTATAGGCCCAAATAAAAATGGCTCCTTGAGTAGGACTCGAACCTACGACCGATCGGTTAACAGCCGATTGCTCTACCAACTGAGCTATCGAGGAATGTCTCATCACCAACGGAAGTTATTATAATACATTATTAACTATATTGTCAACACTTTTTTTATAAACTTTTTAAAAAATTTATAAAGCCTATTTATATAAGCAATAAATAGGCTTTAAACAAAGCTTATTCTAAGAAATCTTTTAATTTTTTACTACGGCTAGGATGACGAAGTTTGCGAAGTGCTTTTGCTTCAATTTGGCGAATACGTTCACGTGTTACACCAAAATTTTGACCTACTTCTTCCAAAGTACGAGCACGACCATCATCTAAACCAAAGCGAAGACGAAGAACTTTTTCTTCACGTTCAGTTAAAGTATCAAGAACATCTTCTAATTGTTCTTTTAAAAGTACAAAAGATGCTGCTTCAGCAGGAGCTGGTGCATCATGGTCTTCAATGAAATCTCCAAGATGAGAATCTTCTTCTTCACCGATAGGTGTTTCCAAAGATACTGGTTCTTGAGCTATTTTCATGATTTCACGTACGCGATCTACACTTACGTCCATTTCTTTTGCTATTTCTTCAGGGCTTGGTTCACGTCCTAAGGATTGGAGAAGTTGACGAGATACGCGAATTAATTTATTGATGGTTTCAACCATGTGGACAGGAATACGAATAGTACGAGCTTGGTCGGCAATAGCACGAGTAATGGCTTGACGAATCCACCATGTAGCATAAGTACTAAATTTGTAGCCTTTATTGTAATCGAATTTTTCAACAGCTTTTATTAAGCCTAAGTTACCTTCTTGGATTAAGTCCAAAAAGAGCATGCCACGACCAACATAACGTTTAGCAATACTTACAACAAGACGTAAGTTTGCTTCTGCTAGGCGTTTTTGAGCTTCAAGATCCCCATCTTCCATGCGTTTTGCTAATTTTATTTCTTCATCAGCAGATAATAATGGAACACGACCAATTTCTTTAAGATACATTCTAACAGGGTCATCGATATTTATACCTTCAGGAATGCTAAGGTCAATATCAATATCATCTTCATCATCTTTGAGATTAGAATCATCATCTGGTCCTATATCATTACCATTATCAATGATGTCAATGCCACGTTTGGTGAATGTATCGTATAATTCGTCTATTTCATCTGGTGACATGTCAACTGATTGAAGGGATTCCATAATTTCATTGTAAGTTAAAACGCCAGTTTTTTTACCTTTATCTAATAACTTACTGATTGCGTCTAAGCTGGCAGCAGCTGCTGCATTAGTATCTTTAACGGCTTTTACATTTTTTTTGGATTGAGCCATTATTACATGCCTCCTCTTAATTTATTATAGGTATAGGGCTTATGTCTCCAGATTTATAGGAGCTCTACGAGGATAAATTATCCATTTCCATTCGTATTTGTTGACTAATTTTTAATTCTTCTAAAAATCTACTGTCGCCATTTCGTTGTAATTCATCTGCTAAAAGGCGATGTTTTTCATAATTACTATTTAGATAATAACGACGTAAAAGTTTTAGACAATCTTCAGTGAGTTGAATGTCATCATCAGTTGTAAATTCTTCAACTAAACAATGTGAAAGTTCACTATAAGCGGTATCACTTAGTTTCTCAGCAGCATCAATATCTGTAAAAGGCTGATTATTAGCAAGTGTACTTGCTAAATATTTTAGAATTTCTCCATGAATTTTATTGGGAAATTCTTCAGCTGGTATAAGATTTAGAACATAATCTAAAATACTAGCTTCATGCCAAATTTTTTTGATGATACATCTTCCTGCCATGGTCAAAGCATCTTTTTTTTCAGAGAATGCTTTGCGTGAATTTATTCCAGGAAGATTATCTGTAGAGACATCATATGCATTAAAATTTCTTTGCGAATTTTGTCGTTGCAAATCACTGCGAATAACGCCTTCATCTATACCCAAAACATTTGATATACGAATAATATATTCATTGCGTTCGACAGTGTTTGTAATATTAGCTAAAAGTGGCATTAATTGGTTTACTGCTAAAAGCTTTCCTTCTAAAGTATTGCGGTCTGTTGATTTTAATACATATTGCAATTGATATTCCATTAGCGGAAGAGCTTTATCAATTAATGCATAAAATTCTTTGCTACCATGATGGCGTAAAAATTCATCTGGGTCTTTGCCATCAGGAATGGTGATTACTTTGACATTAGCACCATTACTGCTAGCGATAGCTAAAGCTCGCATAGTAGCAGCTTGCCCAGCATTGTCACTATCATAGCAAAAATAGATATTTGGTGAATAGCGAAGAATTTTTCTACATTGTTGAGCAGTAAATGCAGTACCCAATGACGCTACAGCATTAGTAATATTATGACTATGTAATGCGATAGCATCCATATAACCTTCAACAACAATACTGAAGTTATTTTCTTTTATTGATTTTTGTGCATGATCTAAACCAAATAGCAAATGTCTTTTATTGAAAATAAGTGTTTCTGGTGAATTTAAATATTTGGGAGAATCATTTGGATTGATAATTCTGCCACCAAAGCCACAGATTTGACCATGTTCATTCATGATAGGAATGATTATGCGATTGCGAAAACGGTCATAGACTTTACCAGAATCTTTTATAGTGATTAGACCTGCTTTAGCAAGTAACTCTTTAGTAATGCCTCGTTTAGTAAAAGAGGTAAATAGTTTATCCCAAAGGTTAGGAGCAAAGCCAAGTTTAAATTTCGTAATTATATCTGAATTTATTTGGCGAGAAGAAAAGTATGCTCTACCAGCTTCTCCAAGAGAGGTACGAGTTAAACAATTATGAAAAAAAGAACCCGCCAGTTCATGTATTTTAAACAATGAATCTTTTTGTTGTTCTTGTTTGAGTTCGTCAGCACTTTTTTTCGTAGTCGGTATAGGAATATTCAATCTTTGGGCTTGTAGTTTTATGGCTTCATAATAAGAAATATTCTCTATAAGAGATATAAATTTAAATAGATTACCACCAGCATGACAACCAAAGCAATAAAAAAATCCCTGTTGGGGAACTACGGAAAATGAAGGTGTTTTTTCATTGTGAAAGGGGCAACAACCCCAATAGCGATTACCTCGTTTTTTGAGATGAACGTAACTTGAGATGACAGATAAGATATCTGAAGAAGAACGCACTTGTTCAACAAAATCATCGTGCAAGTTTTGTGTACGCATATAAACTCACCTTTCAATAAAACTATTTAATTATAGATGATTTTTGCCATAACGTAAATACATTCTACACATAATTATGAAAATCCTGCTTTATTTTTTAATTTTATTTAAAATTTTTTCGTATTTACATTTTAGGGACTTTATCTATACTATTCAATACGTATGGTTAAATATCCTGCTTTATTAGTGTATTATGTAGTAGTTATTGTATTTTGAAGATGGATTTGCTATGATGAATAAAAATAAATAATAAAAGAGGTATTCATGTGAGTATAAAAAAAGAGAGAGTGCCAGCTATTGAATATATGCGTGGAATATCCATGCTAGGCGTAGTTGGTATACATGTGGGTTCACAATACTTGATGAATAATCCCACTCCTAATTTACAATTATTGGCTTTGTATGAAATTGTAACGAGATTTTCAGTACCGATTTTTTTCTTTATCTCTGCTTTTGGCTTATTTTATAATTTAGATTTACAGGAAAAATTTAATTATAAAAATTTTATGAAGCGAAGATTTAAAACAGTGTTAATCCCTTATCTTGTATGGTCTATTTTTTATATTTTGCATTATACAATAACAAATCAAACGTTGTATTTACTTCATCCATTGAATTTGATTGGCATTTTATTTTTTGGTTTGGCATGTTATCAATTATATTTTATGATATTATTGGTTTGGTTTTATGCTTTAATGCCACTGTGGATTTTTATTGTAAAAAGATTAAATATTGTATTATTAGTAGTTTTATTCGTTTTTCAAATGGCAGTAGATTATTATTCAAGCTTTTTGATGAACCCATATGGCATTCAAAATGAAATAGTTAAAGCTATTTTTATGTATCGTTTAAATTATTGGGTAATACATTATGTATTTATCTTTTTATTAGGTGGATATGTATCTGTACATTATGATGATTTTAAAATTTTCATGAGAGATAATTTGAATAAATTAAGAGCTTTTGGTTTTATAAGTTTGATTGGGTTATTAGCATATTATTATTATTGTATTTATTACAATGGTTATTCTCCAGAAGGAGCGATAAATACAGCTCATCAATTATCTCCAGCTGGTCTTGTTTATACTTTAGGTGCTAGTTTATATTTATTTGCAGAATTTCAATATGGATTTTTAGCTAAAATAGGAACTAGTTTATTTTCTCTATTAGGTAGACATTCATATTTTGTATATTTGGCTCATCCTGTGGCAATCACTTATTTAGCTTTATTTATGGCAAAATTTAATATAGTTATGACAGCTGTTAATTCTATGATTTTTTATGTATTAGTAGTATTGTTTACTTTAATTGTAGCTATAATATTTAGAAAGCTTGGCAATACGAAATATCCAAAATTAAATGAATTGACAATAGGCGTTTATTCTAAAAAATAAGAAAAGCGGTAACACAAATAAGTGTTACCGCATTTTTTTAATCTTTTTTAATAAAAGAAATAATAACGCCAATGATAAGACCGATGATGGAAGGGACAATCCAGCCCATACCCATATCAAAAAATGGCAAAGTATTTTTATATACTTCAATAATAGCGCTGATAGTAGCTGTGTTATTTAGTCCAAAAGGTAGGGCATTTAACATATCACCGATAGCTGCAAATAAAGTGAAAAGTGTGGTTACAGAATATACATAACGATGATAGCCAAAAATTGCACTGATAAATGCTAAGATGATAAGTGTTATAGCTAATGGATATAATAACATGAGAATTGGAATAGCTAAGAAAATGATACTAGTTAAACCAACATTAGCAATTAAGAAAGAAACAATAGTGAAGATAAAAGCATATGTTCTGTAGCTAAAAGAGTTAGGATATAATTCACTAAATGTAGTGGAACAAGCAGTGATAAGACCGATGGAAGTTTTTAAGCAAGCTATAGTAACAGTAAGAGCTAACAGAATATGACCAAATGAACCAAAATAATAAGTAGAGATTTGAGCAAGAGCAATACCACCATTAGCAGATAAAGTAAATTGTCCTAGACTGCAAGCGCCAATATAAGCTAAGAAACTGTAGATAATGCCCATGAGAATTAAAACAACGATACCTGCTTTTAATGTACCATAAGCTACATCTTTTGGATTTTTTAATCCTAGATTGTGCAATGTATGAATAACAATGATACCAAAAGCAAGAGAAGCTAAAGCGTCCATAGTGTTGTAGCCTTCAGTGAAACCTTTGAAGAAAGCTTCTTGTTGATATGCTTCTTGTACAGGCATAGCATCAGGTGAACCCATTGGATTGATTAAAGCAGTTATCATTAAAATTGCAATAAATACTAAAAAGAGTGGATTTAAAATCTTACCAATCCATGTGAGAATTTTACCTGGTTTTAAAGCAAATGCTAATGCTAAAACAAAGAAAATAAGTGAAAAAATTGCTAAATAAATTGTTTGCATGGAAGCATCAACATGGCTAGATAAACCTATTTCATAAGAAACTGCTGCTGTACGTGGAATTGCAAAAGCAGGTCCAATTGTGAGATATAGAAGTACAGTAACAAAATGAGCATAAGGTTTATTAATGCGACTAGCTAAATCAAAAAGACCTTCACTACGAGAAATACCCATAGCGACAATACCTAAAAATGGAAGACCGATAGCAGTGAGCATAAAGCCGATATTAGCTAGAAAAATATTACTGCCGGCTTCTTGTCCTAGATGTACAGGAAATATTAAATTTCCTGCACCAAAGAACATACCAAATAGCATAGACCCAACTAAAATATTTTGGGAAAGTGAAAGTGTTCGTTTCATGATAAATCCTTTCTGATGAGTTTTTATTTAATTTTTGATTTTTAACTGAATAAGGAAATTTGGTCACTTTCTTGTAGACCATCTAAGCAACCATGTTCACGCAAGCGTTCAACAATTGGTGTAGATAAACTAGCACGCTTTTTGAGGTCATCAATAGAAGTGAATTCCCCTTCAAGGCGAGCTTGAACGATATTATTTGCAGCCATAGTACTGATACCAGTAAGGGCAGTAAATGGCGGTAATAGAGATTTTTCATGTAAGATGAATTTATCAGCATTTGATTTATAAAGGTCTACTTTTTCTACAGAAAAACCACGAAGATACATTTCCCAAGCAAGTTCTAAAACGACTTGGAAGCCTTTATCTTTTACAGATAGTTTTTTCTGCTTTTCAAGTTCAATAATTTCGTCTAGTTTATCACGAACAGCTAATTTACCTTTAGAAATAATATCTGCATCAAATTCAGCAGCACGAATGGAGAAATAAGCAGCATAAAAGGCAAGTGGATAGTGAACTTTGCAAAAGGCTATGCGATATGCCATCATAACATAAGCTGTAGCATGAGCACGTGGGAAGAGATATTTTATTTTTAGACAAGAGTCAATATACCATTGAGGTATACCGCCATCTTTCATGACTTTAATATCATCTTCACTAAGACCTTTACCTTTACGCACTTTTTCCATAGTTTTAAAGGAAAATAGTGGATCAATACCACTGTGAATTAAATGCATCATGATATCATCACGACAAGAAATCGCATCGGAAACAGTACAAGTTCCTGAGGTAATTAAATCTTGAGCATTTTCAAGCCACACATTAGTACCATGAGAAAATCCACTGATACGCACTAAATCACTGAATTTTTTAGGTTTAGTGTCATCGAGCATTTGACGTGTAAATGGTGTTCTAAATTCAGGAATACCAAATGTGCCAGAAGTAGCACCGAGTTCTTCTGGTGTTACACCGAGGGCTTCTGTAGAAGAGAAAATGCTCATAGTAGCTGGGTCATCAAAGGGAATAGTTCTAGGATCGCGATGAGTTATATTTTCGAGCATTTTTATTACTGTAGGATCATCGTGCCCAAGTATATCTAATTTTACTAGACGGCTACTGATAGAGTGGTAATCAAAATGTGTAGTTATCGTATTTGTCGTAGTATCGTCAGCAGGTCTTTGAATTGGCGTGAAATGATGTACGTCCATATTACGAGGAATAACCATGATACCGCCAGGGTGTTGCCCTGTAGTGCGTTTTACACCAGTGCAACCATTTACAAGACTGTTGATATAAGCATCACGTTTTTTAATGCCTTTTTCGTCAAAGAATTTTTTTACATAACCATAAGCAGTTTTATCAGCTACAGTGGCGATAGTTCCTGCACGAAAAACATTATCTTTGCCGAATAATTCTTCGGTGTATTTATGAGCTACTGGTTGATAATCACCGGAGAAATTCAAGTCAATATCAGGAACTTTATCGCCGTCAAATCCCATGAATACAGCAAATGGAATATCATGACCATCTTTAATCATTTTAGTTCCGCAATGAGGGCAATCTTTATCTGGCATATCAAAACCACAACCATAAGTACCATCTTCAATAAATTCGCTGTGGCGACAATGAGGACAGCGCCAATGTGGTGGTAGCGGATTTACTTCTGTTATATTCGTCATAGTAGCGACAAAAGAAGAACCAACTGAACCCCTAGAGCCAACAAGATAGCCATCATCAAGTGATTTTTTTACGAGTTTATGAGCGATTAAATAAAGCACGGCAAAACCATGACCAATGATGGAATTTAATTCTAATTCTAAGCGGTCTTGTACTACTTTAGGCAGATTTTCACCGTATAATTCACGAGCTTTGGCATATGACATATCGTGAATTTCTTGGTCAGCTCCTGGTATCATAGGTGAATATAATTCATCAGGAATAGGCTTGAAGACTTCTACCATATCTGCTATTTTGCGTGGGTTGGTAACGACTGCTTCATAGGCTAATTCTTCGCCTAAATAGCTAAATTCTTTGAGCATTTCATCAGTTGTGCGAAGATATAATGGCGGTTGTTTTTCCGCATCTTCAAAACCTTTGCCTTTCATTAAAATAGCACGATAAATACTATCCTTGGCATTTAAGAAATGAACATCACAAGTCGCTATGAGCATTTTATTTAATTTTTTAGCAAGCTCAGCAACTTTTAAATTGATTTTTATTAAGTCTTCATCAGTTTGTACATCAGGGAAATTTTCGTTGCGGATTAAAAAGGCATTATTGCCGATGGGTTGAATTTCAAGATAATCATAAAAACTAGCTATTTCTAATAATTTTTCATCGCTTTCATTATTTACAATAGCTCTGATTAATTCACCTGCTTCACAAGCCGAACCGATGATTACACCTTCACGCAATTCAGAGATGATTTTTTTCGGTAATCTAGGTCTTGATTTATAGAGATATTTCAAATGAGATAAGGAGACCATTCGATAAATATTTCTAAGACCGATAGAATTTTTGGCTAACATGATGATGTGATTAGCTCTGCGCTGTTGATAATCATCGCCTGTCAGATATCCTTCAATACCATAGATTACTTTTATTTTATTATCTTTGGCAGCTTTCATCGCTTCTGGGAAGGCTTGAACGACACCATGGTCAGTGATAGCGATAGCAGGCCAGCCCCAACGAGCGGCAGTAGATATCAATTCTTTTGCTGATACAACAGCGTCCATATTGCTCATATGTGTATGTGCGTGTAGTTCTACGCGTTTTTCGATAGCTCTATCTTCCCTTTTTGGTAATTCAGACAAACAGATATTAAGTGGCATCATTACATAATCATTGAGATAAGAGTCAAAACGGATAGAGCCTTTTATTTTGATAATATCAGCTTTTTTTAGAGCAGACATTACTTCTTCAAAGTCATCTTTATTTTTTAAGAATACTTTACAAGAAATACCGTCAGATTCATCTGCTAGATCAAAAGTTAGAAGATTAGTTCCTGTATTGAATTCACGATTATTGATATTGAAAATGCGACCGCGTAAAACGATATTTTTCATTTCGCCATCAATGCTAGTGATTTCAATATGTTCTTCAGGAATGTTATCAATCATTAATTTGCGTTCACTTTTGCGACGGAATTTTGGTGCAGGGTTATCTGCATTATTAGCAGGTGGTGGCGGTGTATTATTTTTGCTGACTGTATGGTTTTGTGTTTTAGCTTGTTGTTGAAGTTGACGAAGATAAGATTCAGGGTCAAAATCAGCTAAAGTATTATTTATTGCAGGTTGTTGTTGACTATCAATGCGACAGATAACATGACAAGGGCAATGTACCATAGCTTGAACAGCTTGAGATATAGTTTCTTCAATATTATGAGAGCGTAAAATATCTTCAATATGGTCGCCTTTGAAATCTATCATGATTTTATTGCCATCAACGCTATGACTAGCTTGGTTTAAAATGGAAAATAAAGTAGGGTTACCATTAGCTGCATTTTGAACAATGATAGACCAATGGCGGGCTACTTCTTGTGGCAAGTCCACAATATCTTGATAAAAAATTACAGTGGGAATATTGCATTTTTGCGAGATATATGATGAAGCTTTAGCTAATAATTCATCAGGTATACCATTATAAGTTTGCATGAGGATTTCCCATGAATTGTTATTTACATCAATTTCTACATGTTTAATAGTAGCTTCTTGCATGATTTTTTGTTCTTGAGCTGTTCCGGGCATAGAAGCAAGAAGCTGACGAAATTTATCGCCACCATTTTGAGGTAAAATAAGATATTTTTTTGTCATAATAAACCTCGTTAATTAAGAAAAACGACCTAATTTTGGCAATTGTGTAAGGCTAAGATGTGCTGTGCTATTTAATAACTCAACATTGATTTTATCGCCATAAAAAGTAACGATATTTACAGCTGTGTTATCTTGTCTTAAAGTCCAAATATAGCGAAGTGGCATATGCAAAGCATAAGCAAGTAAAGTGCGTAAAATTCCACCATGAGCTGTGATGGCAATAGTTTCATCAGGGTGTTTGTTTACAATATCTAATAGAGCTTCAACGCCACGTTTTTGCACTTGAGCGAAAGATTCTCCTTCAGGCATAGTCAAAACATCTGGAGTAGAAAACATAGTTTCGATTTCATTAGGCCATTTTTCATGAATTTCATCATAAGTTAAACCTTCCCAAGAGCCGAAAGAAACTTCACAAAGACGTTTATCTTTGATGATTGGCACATTAAATTTTTTAGCGATTATTTCTCCAGTGATATAAGCTCGTTTTAGATTACTGCTATATACTCTATCTATATGAGTAACAGGAAAATTTTCAGCTAGTTTTTCAGCTTGTGAAATTCCTTCCTGAGATAATTCAATATCAGATTGTCCCTGAAATTTTCCAGAACTATTCCAAAGTGTTCTACCATGACGAATTAAAATAAGCTTAGTCAAAGAAAATCCTCCTTAATTTTTAACTTGAAAATTAAATCATATAAAAGATTGTGCTAAGACAAAAACAAATAAAACTACTAATTCACCTATTTCTGCAGTAGCACCATATACATCGCCTGTTAAACCTCCGATTAGATTTGCAACATAGCGATTGAACAAATACATAACGATTATAGTAAAGATAAGAGCAATAACGCCAATAGTGCCTAGAAGTAATGAAATGATAAAAGTGAAAAGAAGAGCAAAAGCCATACTTTTTTTAGAAGAATATTCATGAAAAGCTTTGCCAAGACCTTCTTTGCGAGCATAAGGGAATAAGACTACAGCAATGCTCATGCAACAACGAGCGATAATCGGCATTAAGAATAAAGCAAATAAGCTGTTGAAAAATTGAGTATGAGTAATATAAATATTTTGATTTACCATTAAATCAGTAAACATACTATATTTGCCAATCAAAACTAGAATTAAACAAGTAGCACCATGAGCACCTACGCGACTATCCTTCATGATTTCTAAGATACGTTCGCGTTTTCTTCCTGATAAAATACCGTCCATAGTATCAGTGAAGCCATCGCAGTGAAGTGCTCCTGTCAAAAAGATATTGCAAAATAGAAGGATAAAACCTATGAGATGTGCTGATAGATAAATATTAAAACTAGGCAATAAATAATATATCACATAACCCACTAGAACATATATTATACCTAAAATTGCACCAATTAAAGGGAAAAATTTAACACTGCCACCACAAGCTTTTTCAGACCAATCAAGATTTTTCTTGATAGTGATGCGTGTTAAAAATTGTAGACCCAATAAAAAATTATTCACTAAAAAATACCTCCTTTAAAATAATATGTTCGTTTCTTTATGAAAAATTTTTATTCATTCAAAAGAAACGAACTAACGAGAATAATTTATATAATAGATGAAAAAACATAAAATATAAATATAAAAATTATTTTATTTTTACAGGAATACCAGAAACAACGAGATAAACGTCAGTGGCAGCTTTAGCGATTTGTTGATTGCAAAGTCCTGCTAAATCGCGATATTTTCTAGCAAGAGCATTTTCTGGAACTATGCCAGAACCGACTTCATTAGTTACAAATACACATGTTTTATCTGCATTTTGTGCTTGTACTGCTTCAATTAGAGATGACATCATATCTTTAGCTCCAGCAGATAATTGTTCCATAGAGTATGCTTGTGTTTGTTCACTGCAAAGATAATTGCTTAAATAAAGTGTTAAACAATCAAAGAGAATTATATCGTGATGACAAAAAGCTTCATGGATAGCTTTTTCAGCGTGAAATGGTGCTTCAAATGTTTGCCATGAACTAGGACGGCGTTGTTGATGTAATTTCACGCGATAAGCCATTTCATCATCATAGATTTGTGAGGTGGCGACATAGGCGATATTTTGACCATGAGTTTTTACATAGTCTTCGGCAAAACTGCTTTTTCCACAGCGCGCACCACCAGTTATTAAAATTATTTTGCCCATAACAAGGCTCCTTTGCGTATAGATTTATTTTTTAGATGAAGTATGTTATTCTAAATTATATATAAATTTTAAGTAGTAAAGAGGTAGAATTGTATGCAAGTTTTTTCCTCGCTTTTGGATATAAAAAATTTAAATTTGCAAGGTAAAAATTTGGCTGTTGCTTTAGGGACTTTTGATGGTGTACATATAGGTCATCAAAATGTCATAATGCAAGCTGTCGAATTGGCTAAAGAAAATCAAGGATTAAGTGCTGTATTTACCTTTAGTAATCACCCGTTATCTGTGATTGCTCCAAAGCGTAAACCTTTGATTATCAATGATACTTTAGCCAAGATTAGAGATATTGAAGCTTTAGGTGTAGATTTTTTATTTAATATTGAATTTAACCTAGAACTTTGTCAGATGGAACCAGAAGCTTTCGTCAAAATGTTGAAAGATTATTTATCTCCTAAATTTTTAGTTACAGGTCCTAATTATAGTTTTGGGGTAAAAGGATTAGGAACACCGGATTTATTAAAAGAACTTGGAGAAAAATATGGTTTTAAAGCATATATGCAACATTTTATTTATTGCCATAATAATATGGTAAGTAGCACTGTCATTCGTAAAGCATTAGCTGAAGGTGATTTAGATTGTGCAAATAAAATGTTAGGTAAGCCATTTAGCATAGATGAAGAAGTAATTCATGGAAAAAAACGTGGTCGTTTATTAGGTTTTCCAACTGCTAATTTAGCTATAAAAGCAGAACGTGCTATGGTGCCAAATGGTGTCTATGTTGTTGAAGCTTATGTGGAAGGGAAAAAATATCAAGCTGTAGCTAGTGTGGGTACAAATCCAACATTTGAAGATATCAGCCGTCGCGTGGAAGTAAATATTTTTGATTTTCAACAAACTATCTATGGACAAATCATACGTGTTGATTTTCTAAAAATGCTTCGCAGGGAAATAAAATTTACTTCAGTTGATGCATTATTAAATCAAATGAAAAAAGATGTAAAACAAGCTAAAGCTTATTTTGTGAAGGAATAATTATAATTTATTTGGAATTTATCTTTAGCAGGAGTACTAACAGCAGAAGTATCGATTTGTTTATCTGCCATTAAAGGATTTTCAGTTTCGTCAGTGGCATCATCAGGAAGATATTCAGTCGTATCTATAGGTAATTCAACTGGTAGATTAGTTATGCGGAAGCTTTCTAAATATTTATCTGTAGGTTCAACTTGAATGATGAGTTTTTCTTTAGCTTCATTTTTATAAATATAGCAAGTATTGCCTTCAAACATTTGTCTGTCTGCTTTACCAAATACTTGTTCTATTTTATAGGAAGTCATGCCAGTTTTTAATTTATCGTTGTGATTATAAGTATCATCGACGATAATCATATCAACTATTTTTTTAGTATCATTATTTATGCCAATTTTGTTATTATTTTTATAAACATAATATGTGATTTTTTGACCCCAAAGATAGTTTTGTTCATCATAACGAGGCGTACCAAATTGAGCAATCATATCTTCATAATTATCGCCTAAAGCTAAGTTGTTGTAGTGCAAATTATTTTTTGTAGGAGCAAAGGTCATACCCATAGAAAGGATACTAAAACAAAGGCAGAGAATAATTAGATAAAGTCGCATAATAAAACTCCTTTTCATTATAAATTTTTACAAGTAAAAGACAAATTTTTCTATGATATGTATAGTATAAATGTCTCAAAAACTACTGTCAAAAATTGACAAAATACCGTAAAACCTATATAATATTTGCTGATTGCAAAAAGGTAGTGTCAGGCGTTAGCTTGGCACTTCTTCTATTATTTTTAACTATTGTATGATTTTGTATAATGAATTGTATGACTGAAAGGAAGCATTAAAATGGCAGATAAGCGAGTAGTTTTGACCGAAGAAGGCTTAAAGAAGCTAGAAGAAAAACTTGAATATTTAAAAAGTGTCCGTCGTTTAGAAGTTGCTGACCGTTTAAAAGCAGCTATCGCACTAGGCGACCTTAGCGAAAACTCTGAATATGATGATGCTAAAAACGAACAGGCTTTCATTGAAGGTGAAATTCTCACTTTAGAAAGCCAGATTAGAAATAGTGAAATCATCAAAGCTGATGATAGCAATAAAGATGTAGTACATCTTGGTAATACTGTAGTAATCAAAGATATGGAATATGATGAAGATGAAACATATACAATCGTAGGTTCTACAGAAGCAGATACTACAGAAGGTAAAATCTCCAATGAATCTCCTGTTGGTATGGCTATCTTAGGAAAAACTGTAGGAACAGTAGTTCAAGTAAAAGTGCCAGCTGGTACTTTAGAATATAAAATTGTAGAAATTAAAAAATAAGAAGAGGAGGACTTTCGTTGGCAAAACAGCATATAGAAGAAAAACAACAAGATATCAATGAACTTATGCAGGTGCGTCGTGATAAGATGCAAGCTTTCATAGATAAAGGTATTGAACCATTTGGTCGTAGTTATGATGTAACTCATCATGCTCAAGAACTTTTAGACCAATTTGAAACTTTAGGAGAAGAAACTGTAGTGCGTGTAGCTGGTCGTTTGATGGCTGTTCGTGGTCATGGTAAAGCTAGCTTCACTGTTGTTTCCGACCTTAGCGGAAAAATTCAGGCATATTTCCGTCTTGATAACCTTGGCGAAGAAAAATATGGTGAATTTAAATTATTAGATATCGGTGATATCATCGGTGTGGAAGGTACTTTATTCAAAACACATCGTGGCGAAATCACTATCAAAGTATCTGATTTCTCTATTTTAGCGAAGTCCCTTCGTCCATTACCAGAAAAATTCCATGGCTTAAAAGATGTAGAAACTCGTTATCGTCAACGTTATTTAGATTTAATCGTAAATCCAGATGTACGTCAGACTTTCATCACACGTACAAAAATTATTAAATCTATCCGTAACTATTTAGATAGCCGTAACTTCTTAGAAGTTGAAACACCTGTATTAAGCCCAATCGCTGGTGGTGCAAATGCTCGTCCATTCATCACTCATCATAATGCACTTGATATTGATATGTATCTTCGTATCGCTACAGAATTATATTTAAAACGTCTTGTAGTTGGTGGCTTTGAACGTGTTTATGAAATTGGTCGTATCTTCCGTAATGAAGGTATTGACGTAAGACATAATCCAGAATTCACATCTATCGAAGTATATCAAGCATATGCAGACTTCAATGAATTAATGGATTTAGCAGAAGGTATCATTAAACAAGCTGCAATGGATGCTTGTGGCACAACTAAAATTACTTATGAAGGTACAGAAATTGACTTAAGTAATTTCCGTCGTGTTACAATGAATGATATTGTTTTAGAAACTACAGGCAAAGACTTCAGCAAAGTTCAGACTTTAGAAGAAGCACAAGCAATTGCACAAGAATTAGCTGTTCCTTGTGAAGGTAAACATTCTATTGGCGAAATCTTATATGAAGTATTCGATGAAAAAGTAGAATCTACTTTAATTCAGCCAACTATTGTAACACAATATCCAACAGAAGTTTCTCCACTTTCCAAACGCAATAAAGAAAATCCTGCATTCACTGACCGTTTTGAAATGTTCATTTATGGTCGTGAACTTGCAAATGCATTCTCCGAGTTAAATGACCCAATTGATCAGGAACAACGTTTCATTGATCAACAAAAAGCTCGTGAAGGTGGCGATGACGAAGCTCATATGATGGACCATGATTATATTACAGCTCTTGAATATGGTCTTCCACCAACATGTGGTCTTGGTATCGGTATTGACCGTTTAGTAATGTTCTTAACAGACAGCTCTTCTATTCGTGATGTACTTTTATTCCCAACAATGAAACCAATTGAAAATTAATTATAAGATATAAAAAAGGCAGAACATGAAACATTTAGTTTTTTGTTCTGCCTTTTTTATAAAGGTTCGATAATAGATTTAATTAATTTTTCTATTTTATTATTATTTACTAACATAGATTCGATAGAAGCTATCATATATTCATTTTTATTTAATTGGTTTAAGTCAAGTTTATATTTGGCATTTTTGGCTAGATGATAAAAAAATTCTCTTTGTGTTCTACCATTACCTTCACGAAATGGATGTAAAGCATTTATATCACCAAATAAATCAGCGGCTTTTTGGCAAAATTCATCTATAGATAAATTTTTTAAATAATTATTAGTTTTTAATTTTTGGAATATATCGTTTGCATAAGAATTAATGTTTTCAACTGGACAAAAAAGGGCTTTACCTTTAGAAATATTTACATTTCTTGTGGTACCAGCCCATTTATAAATATCTTGAAAAATATATTTATGCATATATTTTAAAGTGTTAAATGAAAAAACATGAAAATTTTTTTCGCGTAATTCAATAATTCTAATAGCTGTATATCGACGTTCTTCTTTGTTTAATATAAACTTATCTTTTATACCAAATTTATTTTGCAATACATATTCATCCAAATTAAAACATCCTTTTAAAAAGTTCTCTAGCTTCTGATGTAGAAATTTCTCCTGAAGCAATTTTAGCAAAGATTTTTTGTTCTTCTTTAGTATAAATAAAACCTTCTAATTCACAACTTTTTATAGCAGAAGCAACATTTTCAGCAAGTTCTTTATTGATCATTTTAGATATTCCTTTCAGTATTTTAGAACTTATTTTATATTAATATTATATCATATTAAATATTAAAAGCTCTTATAAATTTATATAAGAGCTTTTTAAATTAACTTATGATTAGGGCTAAGCTGATAAAGAGTAATACAATACCTTGAATATAGCCCATTATTTTGTTGAAGTTTTTTACGTTTAAAATATAGTCACGGACTTTGCCAGCACAGATAGCGACTAGGGAAAATATTATAAGTGTTTGTAAGCCAAAGATAAATCCTAAAAATGCAATTTGAAGGCTGACGCTATCAGAATTTAAATTGACAAATTGAGGTAAGAAGGCTAAGAAAAATAATAATACTTTAGGATTTAAAACATTCATGATGAGCCCACGACGATATAATTTAAAAAAGGAAGTACTATTATTTACAGCATTTAATTTTAAATTGCCTTGAGCATGGAATGCTCCCCAAGCAAGATATAATAAATAAGCAGCACCAATATATTTTAAGGTGGCAAAGGCAAGTGGTGATTGTTGAATGATAGCAGCAACACCGATGATTACAAGCGTTGTATGAAAGATAAGACCAGTCGTTAAGCCTAGAGCTAAGCTAATACCTGCTTTAGTGCCATCAGCTAGACTTTTAGCAAGTAAATACATGATATCTGGTCCAGGTGCTAAAGTCAGTAGCACAGAAGCTATCAAAAAATATAAAAGAGTAGTTAATTCCATAGATAAACACCTCGATATGTATAAAATAAAACCGCACTTAAGTTAATAAATGCGGTTTTGTATTAGTATTATAAATTAACGAGCTAATACTTTAGCACCATCTAATACATTAAATCCTAATTTAGAGAAGAAGGAAGCATGGAAATTATCTGGAGCAAAAGCAAAAAGATAAGGATAATTTTCGTATTTAGCTTTTACTTGAGTAATTAATTCATCATTGATGCCTTTACCACGATAGTTTGGTGCAACAACAAGATAGCGAATATAAGCTGTCATTTTGCCATCATCAACTACAGTGATAAGTGCAGCAAGTTCATTTGTATCTTTATCCCATGCAGAAACTACAGTGCCTGCATTGTTGATAGCTTCAACTAATGTTTCTTCGTATTTAGCATCAGGATTACCAGATACTGTGAAGAAATCTAAAAGAGTTTTTGCATCAAAATTTTTTTCTTGAGAGTAAGTGATATTCATATTATAATTCACCTTTCTTTATTTTTATTGATTGTTTTAATAGCGATTTTAGTTCAGCTTTTTTATTGAGATTTGATGAAGCATCTTTAGCAAGTTCAGTTAACATTCCCCATGTAGAGATTTCATCAAAATATTGACGTCTATCAGAGATTTTAAATGTTTTATTCAATGGGCGATAATATACCCAAAGGTTTACTGATATATAACTATTTAAAAGCGGAGAACCATCTAAACGAGAGATGGAATGATAATAATGTTGATACATAGTAGGGATAGTATAACCAACTACGACATCAGCATCTAATAAATCAGCTGTATCTTTTAGTGTATCAAGATTTTGATTATAAGTAAAGTTGGATTGTTTTATCGCAGAATAAATACTGTTTTCATCAATATATTCAACTGCTTGTAAAGTATCATTTAGAGGAACATACATTTCTTGGGTTAAATTGTTATAGAGTAATTGATTGACATCTGGATAGCGTTGGCTACTGGAAAGCGTAGGTAAAATAGCCACTTTCAATGTCTGTTTTTGGGGTGTTTCTTGTTTGATAATGTCTTGAGCAAAACCTATTTGCATAAAGCAAAGATAACAGCAAAAGCATATTAAAGTCATAACTTTTTTTAACATAAAAATCACTCCTTAAAGCTAATATATTCTATAATTATTATATATTATTAATCGATTGATATATATAATAATTTTTATAGCTATGATATAATATTAGTAAATTTTAAGGCAGGGAGAGAAGCGATGTGAAGATTTTAGCTAGACAATTAACTGTAGATATGTACGATTGTAAAAATAAAGATTTAAGTAATTATGAAGATTTGCGTGAGTCCTTGGACATGGCGATGAATATGGCTGGATATACACCGATAGAAGTTCGTGCTCAACTATGGAATGAAGAACAAGCTATTGTATTTATTTTACTTCAAGAAGGTCATGCAGTAGTGCGTACGTATCCAAAATTAAAATATGTTGCTAGCGATGTATTTATTTGCCAAGAAGATGGTAAACCTGAAAAAGCAATTAAGGCTTTGAAAAAATTGATGAAGCCAGAAAAAATAAGAATGACTTATTTAAAACGTGGCGATTTTGGTACGGTCAAAGATGTTAAACCACGTATAAAAATTCGTATTGCACCACTTAGACCACTTCGCAGTATAAAAAATAAAGGTGCTAAAGTTATTAAAACTGTAGCACGCAGAATAAAATTATAATTTATGAAATTAAAAATCAGAAAATACATGTAAGGTTCTATTTAAAATGCCGTGAATGTAGGCAATAGTAGTACCATAATTGCTCATGGGTATATTTTGCTCATGAGCTTTTTTTAATCTTGATTGCATTTCCGCTTGATTGAGCATACAGCCACCGCAGTGAATGATTAATTTATATTTAGATAAATCATCAGGAAATTCTGTGCCAGAGGTAAAAATAAATTCTGGGTTGGCTTTAGTATAATTTTTTATCCAATTAGGTAATTTCACAGTGCCGATATCATCACATTGGCGGTGATGTGTACAGCCTTCAGCAATTAAAATTTTATCATCATCTTTGATAGTATCTAAGACTTTAACAGCATTTACTTGTCGCTTTAAATCTCCTTTATAGCGGGAAAAGAGAATTGAAAAAGAAGTTAATTCTATATCTTGAGGAACGATTTTATTTACTTTGCCAAAAACTTGGCTGTCCGTGATGATAAGTTTTGGTTTAGTTTTTAGATTAGCTAAAGTATTTTCTAAATTGTCATCTTGAGTCATGATGGCAGTAGCGCCAATATCGAGCAATTCGCGAATTACTTGTTGTTGAGGTAAAATAAGTCGCCCTTTAGGAGCTGCTTTATCAATAGGAATTACCAAAACTACAGTATCTTTGGGATTTACGATATCTTTTAAGATAAATTTTTCTTGTTTAGTTTTGGCTACTTGTACAAGTTTAGATTTTAATTCTTCAATACCTGTTTTTTCTTTGGCACTGATATATACATATTGTTTAATATTTTCATTTTTAGGTTTGAAATCAGGCACTAAATCGACTTTATTATAAGCTACGATATAGGGAATGTTTTTATCAGTGATTAATTTTAAAATATCTCGGTCAAAATCGGTAAAATCTAAAGTAGCGTCAATGACTAAAATAGCGATATCAGTTTTATTTAAAATTTGTTTAGTTTTTTCTATACGCAATTTGCCAAGTTCGCCAATATCGTCAAGACCAGCTGTATCAATGATATTTACAGGGCCAAGTGGTAAAAGTTCCATGGCTTTATGCACTGGGTCTGTTGTCGTTCCTTTGACTGGAGAAACTACAGCGATATTTTGATTAGTTAAGGCATTCATAATGCTAGATTTACCAGCATTACGAATACCAAAAAAAGCGATATGGGTGCGATTGGCAAGTGGAGTTTGATTTAAATCCATAATATACACCTTATTTTTTATTAAAATCTGAAATCACGTTGACCTTCAGCGATTAAATGAAGTTGTTTAGTTACGATATCGCGAACTTTATCGCTTTTAATTTGATCTAATTGTTCATGAATTAATTTATCGCCTACTTGTTTTGTATCATCACTAGCATAATCGCAAAGATATTCTTTAAGTGTCATTAAAGCGTTAGGTAAACAGCAATTGGAGATTTGACCACTTTTGCATAAGCTCATAAATCTATCTCCTGTTCTACCTTCGCGATAGCAAGCTGTACAGAAGCTAGGTACAAAACCTAATTTCATAAGCCAATTTACGACTTCATCTAAGGAGCGATTATCGCTTACATCAAATTGGCTGGAATTTTCTTCGGGAGCTTCTTTTTCGGCATAGCCACCAACGCTAGTGCGAGAGCCACCACTGATTTGAGAGATACCAAGTTGCAATACTTTTTCACGACAAGCTTGGCTTTCACGAGTGGAAACAATCATGCCAGTATAAGGAACAGCAATGCGGATACAAGCTACGATTTTGGCAAAAGTATCATCATCAATACCATTATTAAAAGTAGATGGATCGATATCATCAGCACGACGGATACGAGGAACGCTGATAGTATGAGGACCTACGCCAAAGCGTGCTTCGAGATGTTCTGCGTGCATGAGTAGACCTGCAAATTCATAGCGATATTTTTCTAAGCCAAATAATACGCCACAGCCAACATCATCAATGCCACCTTCCATAGCTCTATCCATAGCTTCTGTATGATAAGCATAATTATGCTTTGGCCCTGTTGGGTGAAGTTGTTCATAGCTTTCTTTATGGTAAGTTTCTTGGAATAAAATATAAGTGCCGATACCTGCTTCTTTTAATTTGCGATAATTTTCAACAGTTGTAGCAGCAATATTGACATTGACACGGCGAATAGCACCATTTTTATGTTTTATGCTATAAATAGTTTTGATGCTTTCAAGTACATATTCGATAGGATTATTTACTGGGTCTTCGCCTGTTTCTAAAGCAAGGCGTTTGTGTCCCATATCTTGAAGGGCGATAACTTCGCGTTTGATATCTTCTTGAGTTAATTTTTTTCTAGCAATATGTTTATTTTTAGCATGATAAGGGCAATATACACATCCATTAACACAGTAATTAGAAAGATAAAGTGGCGCGAATAGAACAATTCTATCGCCATAAAAATCATCTTTAATTTTTTTTGCTAGAGCGAAAATTTCTTTATTGAGTTCAGGAATATCACAAGCTAAAAGCACAGAAGCTTCACGGTGAGAAAGACCTTTTTCAAGTTTTGCTTTAGCTAAAATTTCAGTGATTAAAGCTTTATCATGTTTATGTTCATCAGCATAAGCAAGAGTAGATAAAATTTCTTCATGATTGATAAATTCTTCTGCTTTAGAGGATTTTGGATTGTACAAATCTATCAACTTCTTTCTTTAGAAATATATATTAAGACATTAAGCTATCTCCTCTACTAGAGGTTACATGATAGCCATGTTCTTGCAAGGCATTTGTTAATTTTATGATACCTTCTAAAGATTCGCCACCTGTTATTTTTTTATTATTATATAAAGTATAAAGTGAACGAATATTTAAAGGTGAGATATTAGGCATGATGACATTAGCGCCAGCTTCAAGACCTTTTATAGTTCCATTCGGAGCTAATGTGGCAAGTGCAGTTGTTGCTGGCAATAAAACTTTAGGCAGTAATAAACGAATTATAGCCAAGATGACTAAAGTCAAATCAACGCTACCTGCCGTTTTATCTTTAAACGGTGTTTGTTCATGCGGAATAAAAGGGCCAGTGCCTATCATATGAGGACGAAAATTACTTAAAAATTCTAAGTCATTCAATAAATTGTCTAAAGTTTGATATGGCGAGCCAATCATCATACCAGCTCCCACTTGATAGCCAATATCTTTTAAATTTTTTAGGCAGTTTAAGCGATTATTTAAATCCATTTTTGCTGGGTGAAGTTTTTGATAATGTGAAATATTAGCTGTTTCATGACGAAGCAAATATCTATCTGCTCCAGCGTCAAAATATTTTTGATAGCTTGCTCTTGTCTTTTCACCGATGGATAAAGTGATAGCACATTCGGGATATTTATTTTTTATTTCTTTAATTATTTGTATCATTTTATCATCAGAAAAATACATATCTTCGCCTCCTTGTAAGACAAAGGTGCGAAGATTATTTTTATAGCCTATTTCACAAGATAATAATATTTCTTCTAAAGATAGGCGATAGCGAGTAGCTTTATGATTAGAACAGCGAATACCGCAATAATAGCAATCATTTTTGCAGCAATTGGTAAATTCAATAAGACCGCGCAAAAAGACATTATGTCCATATGATTTTTCGCGAACAAAGCGAGCCGCTGCAAATAGATATTTGCTAAGCGGCCCTGCATAGGCTTCTTGAGATAATTCATCAAGAAGTTTTTCTATTTTTGATTTATTAAATTGGGGATTGATGACTAAATCATCAATGATGTTTAATGAATTTAATTTAGTTTCCATAATGAATTATTTCAATAAATTATTTTTCAAAATCAAATTGTTTTTTACGTGCTTGGTAATGAGTATGCAATAATTTATGAGCAATTTCACTACCTGGTTTTTCAAGAAAATCTTTATAGAGTTGTTTTAAATATGGATTTTCATGAGATTTACGATATTTAGTATTTTTATCTATTTGATAGATGGATTCCATACGTTTTTTATTTACTTCCATAGTAGTGCCTATTGGTTGACCACCGCCACCTAAGCAACCACCTGGGCAAGCCATTACTTCGATGAAATCATATTTACATTCGCCAGCACGCAATTTATCCATGAGGATTTTGGCATTATTTAAAGTATGAGCTACAGCGATGTTGATAGTTTTATCGCCAATATTGATTTGAGCTTCTTTGATACCATCAAAACCGCGAACAGGAGTGTATTCAACATTTTTCATTTCTTCTCCTGTGAGCCATTCGTAAGTAGTACGAAGTGCAGCTTCCATAACGCCACCAGTAGCACCGAAGATAGCAGCAGCACCTGTAGCAGTACCCATAGGATTATCAAATTCACTTTCAGGGAGATTTTCAAAATCAATACCGATGTATTTAATGAGTTTGATTAATTCACGAGTTGTCAATACTGCGTCAGTATCAGGACGACCATCATGAGCCATTTCAGGACGAGTGATTTCATATTTTTTAGCGATACATGGCATGATTGCTACAGTGAAAATATTTTTAGGGTCGAGATTTTCTTGTTTTGCATAATGTGTTTTAGTGATAGCGGAGAAAATCTGCATAGGAGATTTTGTAGTAGATAAATGGTCTAAAAGGTCAGGATAATGTTTTTCCATATAATTTACCCAACCAGGACAGCAAGAAGTAGCCATTGGCATTTTTTTGCCAGATTTTATGCGTTCGATTAATTCATTAGCTTCTTCAGTGATAGTGAGGTCAGCACCGTAGTTTGTATCAAATACTTTATCAAAGCCAATCATGCGAAGTGCAGTAACCATTTTTTTAGTTACGATAGAGCCTTTTGGCATACCGAATTCATCGCCTAAAGCTATACGCACACTTGGAGCTGTTTGAACGATAACAGTTTTATTAGGGTCGAAGATGGCATCAAGAACACGGTCAGTATCATCTTTTTCTACTAATGCACCTACAGGGCAAGCAAGACTACATTGTCCGCAAAGCACACATTTTGTATTATCAAATTCAGCATCAAATGGAGTTGTTACATGAATATTTGTACTGCGTCCAGCAAAACCTAAAACTTCAATACCTTGAATTTCTTTACAAGCACGGATACAACGACCGCATTTAACGCATTTTTCAGGGTCATGTACTAAGCTTGGATTAGCACCACGTTTTTCGATATGTTGACCAACATGAGGAATGTTTGGACGAAGTACATTGAAACGGCTACAGAGTTGTTGAAGCACACAGTTGCCATTACGAGGACAAGTCAAGCAATTTTCTTCATGGTCAGCCATGATTAATTGCAAAATACCACGTTGAGTATCGCGTACAACTTTTGTATCAGTGAATACTTCCATACCTTCCCAACATTCAGTAGAGCAAGCTGCAAGTAAACGGCGTTGACCGACAACTTCTACAGAGCAGATACGGCAACGTGCTTTGATGCGTTGATCAGGATGATAACATAAATGGGGAATATCTATATGAAGCATTTGAGCTGCTTGTAAAATTTTAGTGCCTTTTTTTACACTTATAGGCATATTATTTATTTTAAGATTAATTAACTCTTCCATTAACTTCCAATTCCTCCTAGTTTTTTATTTTAAACGTATCAGGGAAAATTTTCATAGCGGATTTTAAAGCGTTTTGAGCTGTTTCTCCTAAACCACAAAGTGAAGACATAGGCATAACTTTGGCAAAAGTTTGCATAGTTTCTAAGTCTTCTTGTGTATGAGTTTGAGCTTTGATTTTATCTAAGAACATTTTGATATGGCGGTTACCTTCTCGACATGGAGTGCATTGACCACAACTTTCATGTAAAAAGAAATCTTGAGTATAACGTAAGAAATCTATTACAGAAGTACGTTCATCGATTACAAGAATAGAACCAGAGCCGATGACTAAATCATGTTCTTTGAAATCTTCATAAGTATAAGGAACATCTAAAATACTATCATCAGCTATTTTTCCAGAAGCACCACCGAATTGAATGAGGCGAATTTTGCGATCACCTTGAATACCACCAGCTAAATCGTAGATGATTTCACGGATTGTAGTACCGAATGGAATTTCATATACACCAGGTTTTTTTACGTTACCGCCAACGCTTACAAGTTTTGTACCTAAGGATTCACCTACACCGTATTTCATGTAAGTTTTAGCACTATCACGAAGTAAATGAGGTACGATAGATAAGCTTTCTACGTTATTCATGCAAGTAGGGCGAGCGAATAAACCACTTTGTTTCATAAATGGTGGTTTCATGCGAGGGCGACCAGCTTTACCTTCCATAGAGCGGATAAGAGCAGTACCTTCACCACAAACGTATGCGCCAGCACCAGAATAGAGATGAATTTTGTAATTCCAACCAGTGCCTAAAATATTTTCACCTAAAAAACCATTTTCTTCAGCTTGTTTGATAGCATTTAAAAGGCGAGGGCGGAATCTGCTATATTCTGAACGCATATAAATATAACCATCTTCAGCATTTACTGCCCAACCAGCAATGATGATGGCTTCAATTAGATTGAAAGGGTCATTTTTTATTAATTCACGATCTTTAAAAGTACAAGTTTCCCCTTCATCAGCGTTACAAATTACACAATGATGAGGACGTTCTACAGCACGAGCTTGAGACCATTTACGTCCCATAGGATATGCTGCACCACCGCGACCTTTGATTTTTGCTTCAGTTAATAAACTAGCAATATCTTCTTTATCCATAGTAATTGCTTTTTTCAAAGCAGAAAAACCACCGATATTCATATATGATTCAATGGAAAATACATCATATTTACCAAAATTTTCAGTTATGTATTTTACACTACTCATGAAAATACCTCCGTTTCTTAGATGAATTTTTGTAATAAATCTCTAATTTTTTCTTCGCTGTCTAAATGACCATATACTGTGCCGTTTATTTTTACTGCTGGAGCAACATCACAAGCACCAAAGCAAGATACTTTTTCTAAAGTGAATTTACCATCATAAGTTACAGTATCAAAATCAATATTTAAAAGACGACGCAATGTATCAATTAAGAATTCATTATTATTTACTTTACAAGCGATGCTATCGCATACTTCAATTGGGTAACGTCCACGAGGTTTATCAGATAAAGTATCGTAGAAAGTTATACAGTCATAAATGACAGAAAGTTTTACGTTAGGAAGTTTTTCTACAATATAGTAAGCTACAATTTTAGGAATATAATGTTGGGGAATTTGTTCTTGAACTTCTACTAGAATACCAACAATTTGAGTGTAATCATAATCGTGAGCTTGTAAGATATTATCAATTTTTTCTTTGAGTTCATCTGTTAGCTCAAATTTTGTGCTATCCTCAATCATGTCATCAACCTACCTTTATATAATATATACAGATAATAATTTTACTTAACTGACTAAATAAAATTTATGTTAGTAATATATTAACATAATTTAGATTTAGAGTGAATATAAAAAAGTGTAAACTTTACAATTAAATTAAGAGTGTAAAAAATAAGAGCATTGATTAATATAATGCTCTTATTTTTTACATTTTATTAGTTGATTTTTTATTCAGATAAATTTATTTTAAATAATAATATATTACTATTATTCAGTAATACCATCTTTCATTATAGCTATTTCATTGAAATGCATTTGTTCAGATTTTGTTAATTTACCTGAAATAATAGTTAATATATAATCAAATAGTTCATTACGAAGTTTTTCCATAGAGGATTTTTCAATTAATTCGCCTGCATTAAAGTCAATCCATTTGGATTTATGCTGTGCTAATTTACTATTGGTTGCTATCTTAATAGTAGGAACAATTGTACCCCATGGTGTACCACGTCCTGTAGAGAATAAGATTATTTGACAGCCAGAAGCTGCTAAAGCTGTTGTAGATACTGAATCATTGCCAGGAGCATTTAATAATTGAAGACCTACTTTATTGATAGTATCGCCATAATCTAATACATCAACAATAGGAGCATGACCACCTTTTTGAACACAGCCCAAAGATTTGTCTTCTAAAGTAGTAATTCCACCAGCCTTATTACCTGGAGAGGGATTATCAGATATAGGTTGGTCATAACGTTTAAAATATTGTTTAAAATTATTGATTAAATCCACCGTTTTGTGAAAAATATCTTCATTAATAGCTCTATTCATTAATAAAGTTTCAGCACCAAACATTTCAGGAACTTCAGTAAGCACAGTAGTAGCACCACTACCAATAGCTAAGTCTGACAATTCACCAATTAAAGGATTAGCTGTAATGCCAGAAAAGCCATCAGAACCACCACATTTTAGACCAATGCGTAGTTTACTAATAGGACAAGTAGTTCTAGTGTATTTATTGGCAAATGTAGCTAATTCTGTTAGTAGTTGCTTCCCGATGATATCTTCATCTTCAACTTCTTGAGTTACTAAAAATTTAACACGGTCAGAATTGTAATTACCAAGAATTTTTTTAAATTCAGTTAGATTATTGTTTTCACAGCCAAGACTGATGACTAATACTGCACCAGCATTAGGATGATTAACAATATCAGCTAAAATTTTTTGAGTCATTTGATAATCTTTGCCGATTTGTGAACAACCATAAGGGTGAGTAATGCCAATACAGTCATCAATATTAGGATAATTTTTTATTAATTCTTTACCGATTTTTTCAAGGTAACGAACGGTACTGGTAACGCAATTTACTGTAGGTACAATCCATAAATTATTACGAATGCCAACATCACCATTTTCTCGTTGATAACCTTTGAAGGTGCAGTTTTCAATTTTAGGTAAATTTGATATTTTTGTCGGCTTGTAGCTATAATTTAAGATTTTTCCTAAGTTAGTTTTTAAGTTATGTGTATGCACATGAGAACCAGCTATAATATCGTCTGTAGCATGACCAATAGAGAAGCTATACTTGATAATTTGTTCATCTTTGTTGATATTTTTTAAGGCAATTTTATGACCAGCAGGGATATTTTCTTTTAAAATGATATCATGCTCATCTATTTGTATTATTTTACCTTTGGTTAAATCAGTTAGAGCAACAGCGACATTATCTAATTTATTGATTTGTAAGATGTCCATAGATTATTCCTCATTTAATAATAATGATTGCATGATTTGTTTGATATTTTGTGTATCAATGGCATAAAGATATTTACTAACATCATTAATAAGTTCAGGGTAAGTAGTTAAATTTATGCCCCATAAATTAGTATCACCTAAAATTTCATTAACAACTACAGTGGCAGATTCTTGAGTTTTAGCATAATATTTCCATGCGGAAGTTAATTTTTGAATAGCATACTCATCATCAGTTAACTCACAAGTTGTACCATTATGTTCAATATAGAAATGATTTCCATTAATTTTAGAAGTATTATATAAAGTTATATAAGCGGCGAAACTAAAACTTAAATTTTGTGAGAATGTATGGAATTTATCATGATACTCTAAAATAGAAGGTAAAACTCTAGCTTTAAATTTTGATGTACAATTAAGTAAAATACTTGATAATTGATGCTTGATAAATGGATTTTGGAAACGTTCAATTACAGCATTAGCAAAATCAATGAGCATTTCTTTATCCATAGAAATTGACGGCAAAATATGATTATTTATGGTTTGTTGGGCAAATTTACCAGTGATTTGGTCATTCATCATTTCAGCTACAGTATTTAATCCAGCGAGAAAACTAGCTGGAACGTTAGCTGTATGCCCACCGTTTAAAAGGCGAACTTTGCGCTGGCGGTATTGGGAGATATCGTTTTCAATAACGACATTTAATCCACTATTTAATAGTGGTAATTTTTCATTTAAACTAGTATCTCCTTCAATAGCTAAGAAATGGAATGGTTCACCACAAGCGATAAGTATATCATTATAACCTAATTCTTGGGTAAGGGTTTCAATTTCATCTTTAGGATAACCACTAACTACTCTATCTACTAAAGTATTGTAGAATTTATTGTGGGCATTAAGCCAAGTGATGAAGTCAGAAGGTAATTGCCATTGTTTACAGTATTTTAAGATTATACTTTTGAGTAATTGACCATTATTTTCTAATAATTCACAAGGAATAATATACATTCCTTTTGTTGCATCACCATGAAAATATTGATAGCGATGATAGAGAAATAAGGTTAATTTAGCAGGGAAAGAAAGTGGAGGTGCCATTGTGGCTGTATCTTGATTGTTATAGGTAAGTCCCGCTTCAGTAGTATTGGAAAATACAATTTCGATTTCAGGGTTTTCAGCACATTTTAAAACATCTTGCCAATTAGTGTAAGGATTGATACCACGACTGATAGAGGAGATGATTTCTTTAGTATTTACAGTTTGACCGTCTTGAATACCACGTAAAATAGTAGTAAATAATCCGTTTTGAGTATTTAATTTACCGACCACTTTGCCATGAGGTGTTGGTTGAATAGCAACTACACTACCATTGAATTTATTTTGATTATTTAATTGTTGAATAATCCAATCCATGAAGGCACGAATAAAATTACCTTCGCCAAATTGAATGATTTTTTCAGGTCGTTTACAGATTAATTCAGGAAAATTATCAGCATTTAATTTATTCATTATTTACACCAACTTAAAATTTGATAACAACTTTTAGCATTGAAGCAACATTTTTAGAGAAATCTTGGAAAGCTTTATCAGCCTCGTCTAAGTTATAAGTATTAGTAACGATTTTTTCTAAATCAACTTTTCCAGATTTTACTAAATCGATTAATTCTAAGAAATCTTTTTTCAAAGCATTGCGAGAACCATAAACATTTAATTCTTTTTTCTGAAGCAAAGTGAAGTCAAATTCATGAGTGCGTTTACCTACACCTATTTGTACCATACGAGCACCAAATGCCGCAGCATCAATACAAGCTTGGAAGGTAGATGGTAGACCTACTGCTTCAATGGTTACATCAAAATAATTGCCATTAGTGATTTCTTCAACACGTTTAATAAAGTTTTCTGGGCTATCATTTAAAATACCATCATCAAGACCGAAAGTTTCAATGGCATAATTCATTTTATTTTCTGCTACATCAGAAATATAAACTTTAGCTCCTTTAGCCTTAGCAGCTACAGCAGCAAGAACACCAATTGTACCAGCACCGATTACTAAAACTTTATCATTAGGCTGAATATTTGCTCGGCTGATACCATGATAGCTAATACAAAATGGTTCAATAAGTGCTAATGTTTTTGCTGATAATCCTTTACCATCATAGATACGTTCAATAGGCATTGTTATATATTCAGAAAAAGCACCATCACGTTGTGCGCCCATGGTTTCATTACTAGTGCAACAGTTAACAAGACCACGTTGACAAGAATAACAGTGACCACAGTTAAAATATGGATTACAAGTTACAATCATACCAGGTTTTAAGTTGCGGTCATTATCACCAATTTCGATGATTTCTGCGGAAAATTCATGTCCAGGAATACGTGGATAGGAAGCATAAGCAAATGTTCCACGATATGTACCTAAATCACTACCACAAATTCCACCATATAATATTTTAAGTAAAGCTTCTCCTTGTTTACGTACAGGCATAGCTTGTTCAATAATTTCAACTTCACCAGGTTTATTAATAATAATGGTTTTCACCTAAATCACTCCATTTAAAAATTTTTCTAATATTATATAATGCAAATAGTATGCCAATTTTAAATTTTTAACTGATTTAGTTTGAATTACTTAATTTTTAAAGATTTTTATAGCAAAAAACGATTTATAGTAAAAAAAAGAAATAGCTATATTTCATAAAAGAAATACAACTATTTCATATTTGAAATTATTTAGTTTTTCGCCATAAGGTAACTTTGCTTATACCTAATAAATGGCAAATTTCATCATTAGAATAATTTTTATCAATTAATTGCTGAATAATAGTTTTTTCCATATTTTTTAAATTATTATTTATAGGTAAAGTTAACATAGAAGTGTTAGATGATGAAATATCATTAACATCATCTAATATATGTTTAACATCATCTAAAGAAATATCGTTTTTGTAAATAAAAGCAAGAACTTCTGCTACATTTTTTAATTCACGAATATTGCCATTCCAAGGATAATTAAGTAAATAACGATTTATTTCTGTAGCGAGATTTTTAGTTGATATTTGACCATATTTATTTAAATAATAATCCAATAATAAAGATATATCTTCTGTACGTTCACGTAATGGTGGTAGGGTAATGCGCAGTACATTGATACGATAATACAAATCTTGGCGGAATTTGCCTTCATGAATGAGTTGTTTAAGATTTTTATTAGTGGCACAAATTAGACGAATATCTATAGGGAGTATTTTATCATCGCCAATACGCATGATTTCACGCTCTTGCAGTACACGAAGTAATCTACTTTGAATATCTAGTGGTAAATCTCCGATTTCATCAAGAAAAATAGTACCTGTATGAGCCATTTCAAATAGACCTTTTTTACCAGATTTTCTAGCGCCTGTGAATGCTCCTTCAACATATCCAAATAGTTCTGATTCAATAAGTGTTGGTGGGAGTGAAGCGCAGTTTACAGAAACAAATGGTTTGTCGTGGCGTTGACTGGCATTGTGAATACTTTGTGCCAGACCTTCTTTGCCTGTGCCTGTTTCACCATATATTAGGATATTAGAGTTAGATTGGGCAAATTGTTTAGCTGTAGTTAGAAGTTTTTCCATTTTGGGAGATTTATATAAAATATCGTTAAAGGTTTTTTTAGCATAAAGACCTTTTTGATAGAGTGCTACTTGAATTTTACGAGCAGTCTTTTCAATTAAATTTACTTTTTGGAAAATCAAGATTTGATTATTTAATTCATTATTAATATCTAAAGAAATAACATCTAAAAGTAATTTTTCATTATTGATATCTAAAATTTTGCCTTTATACATAGTTAGATAATTATTAAGTTGAGCAGTTCCTTTTTTTCCGGCAAGAACCGTATTATTATTAAGTATCTCTTTACCTAGTTTATTGTAAAATATAGGTTGTTTATTTAGATTATAGACAATAATACCCTCGTTTATATTGTCTATAATGCTTTGCAATGTTTGCAAGCGAAGCTGTTTTTTCTGTTGTTTGTTGGCAAGGATTAATGCCTCATTAATGGCTTTCCTTATAGAGATGATATCAGATTCAATATATATACTGTTTTTAATATTATATTTTTTGGCAAGTTCAACAGGCTTAATATCACCAATAATTCCATCAATATTTTTAGGTAATAGATTTTCAATAATTTTGGAAACATCTTCATCGTTTGAATAGGGACAAATTTTTACACTTGTTTGGTGAATGTTAATAATAGAGCTTTCTGGTTCAATTATATTGTTATTAGAAATAATAGCGATATTTTTACAACCGGCTAGGTGAAGTTTTTCTATAGATTTTAAAATATTAGTAAGAGAAATACCAATATCAACTATAATTTTATTTGTGTATTTTTTTAAATCACGAACAGTACCACCACGGCTGATGATAATAGATGTAGATTCTGATTGTTTGGCTATATTTACGGCAATTTTATTTTTAGCTACAATTAATGGTATAGATAAATTCATTTCTATCAAGGTTTTTTTGGCAATAGAAGCAATTTCTTCATGAGGGGCAATAAAAAGAATAGAATTCATATAAAAGCTCCTTTAATAAAATAAATATAATTATTATTTTAGCTAATTTAACAAAATAAAACAAAGGAGAATTAAGATTTTAATCTTAATTCTCCTTTATTTTATTTATATTTAAGGTAAACGCCAAAGTCCAGTAGCAGGATTTTTAATAAAATAAATTTCTTCACCATCAGGCATTATTTGCCATCCATCGGATAATTTATCAGGATTATATCTTTTTATAGCATCATCAATATTCATATAATTAAAGCCTACGCTTTCGATTTCTGTTTTACTTATTAACTTTGGATTAACAGCATAAGTAATAGAAAATCTATCATCAGAAGAACCGTGAATTAAGTGTGCGGGAACCATTAATTGATTAGGAAATTTATTTTCATTATACAGTTTTAAAATTTTTGTTCTACCAATATAGCCATATTTACGAATGACTTCATCAACTTCAGCATTTTCTCCAAAACTGTGAATACCAGGAGCCAACAATAATAATTCTCCACCATCAGCAATAGCCATACGAGAACGATAAATACCTTTATTACCTACCCATGTGGTTTTTAATTCCATAGGATTTAGATAAGCAACAACTTTTTTTGCAGGTTTATTTAAATAGGTGATATTAAGTTTTTGTGATAATTGAACAGCTTGTTCGTAAGCTTGGCGGCTGGTACCAATGTATAAACCATTTAAATTAATAGTATCATCTTTATTTGTGGTAGTAACTGTTAGAATATATACTAGAGGTTTATTTTTTAAATAATGTTTTTGAGCATAATCAAAGACTTGACGTGCTGGTGCGTGGTCATTGCCAAGAGCTTTTTCAATACCACATATAGCACCGAGCATATGGCTTTTATTTATCATTTGGCGACCGCCAATACCTACAAAAATATTTTTACTATAATTAGCCATACCAACAACTTCATGTGGAACAACTTGTCCTATAGATAAAATTAAATCATAATCGTCTTCCCAAAAATATTTATTAACTTCAACATCAATAGTATCGTTAAATAGATTATTAGATATTTTGGCTACAAAGTCTTTAGGAACTTCACCTATCTTTATAGTATCTGATTGCCATTTATGATGTAAAAAATTAGCTTTAGGAATATCACCATACATTTTAATGCGTTCTTCGTCATTAATCATTGCATGAGTACCTAATGCGGGCATAATATCAATTTTTACATTAGTAGATAATTTTTTATAAATTATTTGGGTAATATCACCAGCTTTAGAAAAACAACGTGTAAAATCTGGCGGAATAATTAGAATTTTTCTTAAATTATCATACTGCTGTAATAATTTATCTATAGCTGTTTCAATATCATAATTAGATAAATTTTTAGTAGATGATAAATAAATTTCATTCATGGAATTTATACCTCCTTATTAGTAAATAGACTATCGATTAATAAGTTAATCGATAGTCTATTTATTTAGTTACATTAAGAATAAGATTTTTATTTCAAATGATTTATTGGATAACGAACAGTATGTTCTTTTAAAAAGCTAACACATTCTTCTGCAACTTTACGTTTTAATTCTAAGGCAGCTTCTTCAGAATACCATGCCATATGTGGTGTAGCTAAATAATTATCTAAAGTAAATAATTTATTATTTGGCATCATAGGTTCTGTTGCTGCACAGTCAATGGCAGCTCCAGCTATTTCTTTATTTACAAGTGCATCATAAAGGTCATCTTCGTTAATAATTCCACCACGAGCTACATTAATGATAATAGCATTATTTTTCATCATTTTAAATGTTTCATCATTAAATAGGTTTTTATTTCCATCTGCTGGAATATGAAGGGATATGATATCAGATTCTTTGATAACATCTTCTAAAGATTTTATTTTTATAAATTTAGTATTTTCATTTTCTTTATAATATGGGTCATAACCGATAATATTGTATTCTAGAGCATGAGCTTTAATAGCAAAATTTCTGCCAATACGACCTAAACCAATAACACCAACTGTTTGTGTGGAAGCACGATGTATTGGAATAGAATGAGCATAGTCCCATTTTGTGCTTTTAGTGAAATTGTTCATAAGCACGATTTTTCTGGTCATAGCCATCATTAAAGCAATAGCATGGTCAGCAACTTCATTCATTCCATAATCGGGTACATTACAAATTTGAATATTATGTTTAGTCGCTTCTTCTATATCAATAGTGTCAACACCTACACCATAACGAACGACCATTTTTAATTTTGGTAAAGCGTCCATAACTTTTTTTGTAATATGTGCATATTGAACAATAAGAGCATCAGCATCTTGGCATTGAGAAATAACATCTTCTTCAGAATGGCATTGTTTTAGCTCAAAATCGATTTGAGCAGTATTTAGAATTTTGGTTTCCATATCAATATTATCATGATCGCAATCAGTAATAATAACCTTCATCATAATCACTCCAATTCATCATATGTATTATAAAAATATAATAAAATATTAAAATAGAAAAGTCAAGAAGTTTAGAAAAATATAATTATAAATATACTGATTTTATATTTTAAAATGTATAAAACAGTAAATAGATATTGTTTTTTTGGAGAAAAATAGAAAAATGATTAATAAAAATCTGAAATATAAAAAAAGAATGAAAAAAATATTGCATATAAAAATATAATATGATATCATATTATCAAAATTGATATGATGAATTATAGAAAATCGTTAGATGATTTTAGAGGTGGGAGGATAAACTAATGCAAAGTGGATTAATTTTAGTTGGTGAGCCTATGGGATTATTGATTGCCCAAACTGAAGGCAGTTTAAATAATGTTAGTAGTTATGATTTAGCAGTAGCAGGTGCAGAATTTAATGTAGCAATAGGTACAGCAAGATTAGAACATAAAGTTACATATATGACTAAATTGGGTGATGACCCTTTTGGAAAACGTATTACTACAGTATTAAAAGATAATAAAATTGGTGATGAATTTATATCTTTTTCTAAAGAACGAGCTACTGGTTTTATGTTGAAAGGTAGAACTAGTGTAGGAGATCCAGAAATTTTTTATTTTAGAAAAAATTCTGCTGCATCAACATTAAATGAAGATGATGTAGAAAAAATAGATTTATCAAATTATGGTTATATTCATTTGACTGGTATTTTACCAGCTTTATCAGAAGATACTAAGAAAGCTACATTTTCTTTAATTAAAAAGGCTAAAAAACAAGGTTTATTTATAAGTTTTGATCCTAATTTACGTCCTCAATTATGGAAATCTCAAGAAGAAATGATACAAACTATTAATGAATTAGCATCATATGCAGATTTAGTTTTACCAGGGCAGGCAGAAGGAAAAATATTAATTGGCACAGATGATGAAAAAGAGATTAATGATTTTTATTTACAAAATGGAGCTTCTATTTGTGTAACTAAATGTGGAAGTAAAGGGGCATACGTATCTACTAAAGATGGAGAAGGTTATATGGTAGAAGGTTATAAAGTGGAAAAAGTTGTTGATACTGTGGGGGCTGGTGATGGATTTGCAACAGGCGTAGTTACTGGTTTAATGGAAGGATTAACTTTATCGGAGGCAGTTAAACGAGGTACAGCAATTGGGGCAATTCAGGTTATGAGTCGTGGCGATAATGAAGGTTTACCAACTAGACAAGAGTTAAAAGATTTTATGAATAAATAATTTTAAAGGAGTTTTTATTTATGATTAGTAAGAATATACAAAAAATTTTTGATATAGGTTTAGTACCTTTAATTGTATTAGATGATGTAGAAGATGCTGTTCCTTTAGGAAAAGCTTTAGTTGCTGGTGGTATACCTGTAGCAGAAGTTACTTTCCGTACAGAGGCAGGTGGTGCTGTTATAGAAAAGATGACTCAAGAAGTACCTGAAATTCTTGTAGGTGCGGGTACTGTTCATGATGTGGAACATGCTAAAGAAGCTGTAGAAAAAGGTGCTAAATTTATTGTGACACCAGGATTTAATTTAGATGTAGTCAAATGGTGTGTAGATAATAATATAGATGTAATTCCAGGAACTGTAGCACCTAGTGATATTGAAGCTGCAATGAATTTAGGATTATCAGTATGTAAATTTTTCCCAGCAGAAGCATATGGTGGAGTAAAAACTTTAAAAGCTTTAGCTGGTCCTTATGCTGATATAAAATTTATGCCTACTGGTGGAGTCAGCGAAAATAATATGAATGAATATTTAACATTATCTAATGTAGGAGCTATTGGTGGAAGTTTTATGACTCCTTCAAAATTAGTTAAAGAGAAAAAATGGAATGAAATTACTGAGGTTTGCAAAGCTATTGTGAAAAAAATGTTAGGTTTTGAATTGGCACATGTAGGTATTAATACAAAAGATGCTAATGAAGCTAATAATATAGCTAATACTTTAGGAAATGTATTTTTACAAGAAAAAAGAGAAACTTCTGGTGCATATTTTAGTGGTGATGTAGCAGAGGTAGTAAAAGGCTCGTTTTTAGGCGAACATGGCCATATTTGCATTGATACAATTGATATGCCACGAACTATTGCATATTTGAAACGTATTGGCGTGGAATTCAATAATGAAACTTGGGCTAAAGATGACAAGGGGAATATTATTAACGTTTATTTAAAAGATAGTATAGGTGGTTTTGCTATACATGTTAGAAGAAAAGCTCAGTAATACTTTTTTTAATGAAAAGAGGGTCTTTTATGGAATTAAATACAAATAAGAAAACTAACTATAGGTGGATTGTATGTGGTTTTTTATGGGTAGCAGTTGCTGTAAACTATGTTGATAGGACTGCATTATCAGCAGCAACACCTATTATTATGAAAGAATTTAATATTGATGGTACAGAAATGGGTATTATCATGGCAGCTTTTTTCTGGGCATATGCTTTGTTACAAGTTCCTATGGGATATATTGCTGATAAATTTGGACAACGTATAGTATATTCAATAGCTGTTGCATGGTGGTCAATTGCTCAAATGTGCATTGCAGTATGTAGTTCTTTATTTGGTTTTGTTACAGCTCGACTATTTCTTGGTGTAGGTGAAGCTGGTTCTTATCCATGTAATGTTGGTGTTGTTTCTAAATGGTTTCCAAAACATGAGCGTTCTAGGGCTACTGCCATTTTTGATAGTGCTTCTAAATTTGGTAATGCTTTTGCAATGCCGGTAGTTGTTGGTCTTATTACTATGTTTACATGGCATGCACCATTTTTAATTTTTGGGGCTATTGGTATTGTTTGGGCTATTTTATGGTGGTTTTTCTATAATGATCCACGTAAATCTAAATATACAAATAAAGCAGAAGTGGCTTATATTGAACAAGATGGATCTGCTGTAATTGAAGATGTAAATTGCAAGTCAACAATGAAATGGTACCAATTGTTAAAATATAGAAATGTTCAAGCAATGTGTTTAGGATTCTTTATTTTGAATTATATTTTATACTTTTTTATTACATGGTTTCCAACATATCTTGTAGAAGAACGTGGTATGCAATTTTCTCAAATGGGTATGGCTGCTTCAGTACCATTTATTGCAGCAGTTTGTGGTTCTCTTATTGCAGGTATATTAGCAGATAAACTTTTAATGAAAGGTTGGTCTGTAACAAAAACTCGTAAAACTTTATTAGTAATTGGTATATTATTAGCAACTTCTGTAGGTTTTGCAGCATTTGTAGAATCAAATGTAATTGTAATTGCTTTATTGGCAGTAGCTAATTTTGGATGTGCTGTTACTGGTGCTATGCAATGGTGTTTAGCAAGTGATGTTGCTCCTAAAAATATGAGCTCTCAATTGGCAGGAATTCAGAATTGTGTAGCAAATTTTGGAGGAGTAGCAAGTCCAATTGTAGCAGGAGCTATTTTATCTGCAACTAATTCATTTCAGATTGCTTTATATACTTATGGTATTACAGCTGTAATTGGTGCACTTATTTATGGATGTTATTTAGGAAAAATTGAACAAATAAAAGTACCTGAAAAGTAAAATTCATAATAAAATAGGAGCTTATAGAAAGGCATTTCTATAAGCTCCTATTTTTATTTATATATTTATGATAAAATAATTTTAATTAAGTAAATGAGGAGTGGTTTTATGACTACATCATTAGTTAATATAACAATAAACAAAATATTAAATTTAATAAAAAATGAAAATCTTAAACCAAATGATAAATTGCCAACAGTTGAAGAATTATCAACGAAATATAATGTAGGTAGAAGTACTATAAGAGAAGCTCTAAAAGTATTAGCTACTCAAAATATAATAACAATAAAACAAGGTTCAGGAACATTTATTTCAGAACAACAAGGTATGAGTAAAGATCCTTTAGGGTTAGAATATATTAGTGATGATATAAATATAATTTTTGATATGGTAACGTTACGTTTGATTTTTGAACCAGAAATGGCAGCAATGGCAGCGCAATTTGCAACAAGAAAAGATATTCAATATATAAAGGATTGTTGCTATGAGGTGGAAAATTTAATAAATGAGGGAAAAGATTACTATAAAGAAGATGCAAATTTTCATGTAGCTATAGCTAAAGCTAGTGGAAATAGTATAATTCACAAAATTACGCAAGTAATACATTCTTCAATAAAAAAGAATATTTTTATGACAGATAATACTTTATGTAAAGATACAATTGTTTTTCATAAAAGAATAATTGATTGTATTGAAAATGGAGATATAAGTGGAGCTAAATATGCAATGATAAATCATTTAGATGCACAACGAAGATTTTTAATAGATAATTACAAATATAAATTGACAAGAAAACAACTATAATTTAAAATGATGAGCTATAATTATTGTATCTTTAAGCAATAAAGACCTAAATAAATTTATTATAAATTTATTTAGGTCTTTATTATTTTGATATATTATTATTCAAAATAATCAGGATAAATAGTTTTTAATTCTTCAATATCACCAATAACTTTATTAATATGTTCAGTTATTATTTTATTACCTAAAACAGAATCATGATTTAAAATAGCTTCTACTATTTGTTGATGTTGAGTAAATAATAAATCAATTTCATTATTTTTAGAATGTAAATCTAAGACTCGGGAACGTATATAATTTAAATTAGTATTTTGCATTAACTGCCAAATATTAGGTTTTTCACATCCGGAAAAGATGATAGAATGCATTCCATTATCTAATTCAAAAAAGCGACTATAATTTTTTATTTTTACACAAGTTGATTGTTCTTCTAAGCAATCTATGATTTTTTGTTGATATTCAGGGGGAAACTTTTCACAGGCTAATTTCATAACTGCTTGTTCAAGTGTAACACGTAAAAATCTAAATTCAGCAATTTGAGAAGTGTTTATTTTAGAAATATAAGTTCCTCTTTGAGGAAGTACTTCTAATAGTTGTTCTTGAGATAGTCGAATAAAAGCTTCTCGGACTGGTGTTCTACTTATAGATAAAGTATCAGAAATTTCTTTTTCAGATATTTTATCCCCAGGTTTTAGCTTTAATTTTAATATGTTTTCACGTAAGGTACGATAAGCATATTCACGTACAGATTCATTTTCTTTAAATAGAGATAAAGTTAATGTTGTCATAAAAAATCCTCACAATATAAGTAATATATAATTACAGTAATATGTATGTTTTTTATTATAACAGATGAATTTAATTAATAATAGTATAGAATTGTTTATTGATTTTGAAATTTTTTTATAATAATACTTGAAATTGATATACTTGTATGGTAGTATATAAGTAATAAAAGACAGAAAATTTAAAATTAATGATTTATTTTAAATAAAAAATAAGGAGATTAGATAACATGAGAATGACTTTTCGTTGGTATGGTAAGAAAGATGATAAAATCACATTACAACAAATTCAACAAATCCCAGGTATGGATGGAATTGTAGGAGCTTTATTTGATGTACCAGTAGGGGAAGTATGGCCATTAGAAGATTTATTATCAATAAAAGAAGATGCTAATAAATATAATTTAGATTTTAAAGATATCGAAAGTATAAATGTTCATGAAGATATTAAATTAGGGTTACCATCAAGAGATAAATATATAGAAAATTATATTATATCTTTAAGAAATGCAGCTAAAGCAGGTATTAAAGTAGTTTGTTATAATTTTATGCCTATTTTTGATTGGACAAGAACAGATTTAGCATTACCTTTATATGATGGTTCTACAGCTTTAGCATACGATTATCGTTTAATAGCTGGAAAAAGTCCTCAAGATATGGCAAGAGAAATATTAGATAATTCTAATGGTTTTGTACTTCCAGGTTGGGAACCAGATAGATTAGAAGAACTATCAAAATTATTTGAACAATATGAAGGTATGGATGAAGATAGATTAAGAAAAAATTTAGAGTATTTCTTAAAAGCTGTTGTACCTGTAGCAGAAGAATGTAATATTAAAATGGGAATTCATCCAGATGATCCACCAATTTCTGTATTTGGTTTACCTAGAATTGTAAAAAATGAAGAAGATTTAGATAAAATTGTTAATATGGTAGATAGTGAAAGTAATGGATTAACCATTTGTACAGGTTCTTTAGGATCTAATTTAAAAAATGATATTCCACATATTATTCGTAAATTTGGTGCTAAAAAAAGAATTGCATTTATGCATGTAAGAAATATTCAAGTACATGAACCTTGGGTGTTTAACGAAGTAGCACATAAATCTAAACATGGGTCTTTAGATATGTTTGAAATTATGAAAGCATTATATGATGTAGATTTTGATGGACCAATTAGACCAGATCATGGACGAATGATTTGGAATGAAGAAGGTAGACCAGGATATGGTTTATATGATAGAGCATTGGGTGCAAATTATCTTTGTGGTCTTTGGGATTCGATTAATAGAATATACGGTGCAAAATAGAATTTAAAATATGATAACTATAGGGATTTTAGACAAATCTCTATAGTTATTTATAAAATAGAAAGGTGAAATGAAATGAAAGCAGCAGTTGTTTATGGTATAAATGATTTAAGATTAGAAGAAATAGAGAAACCACAAATTGAAAGAGATGATCAAATTTTAGTAAAAATAAAAGCAGTAGGAATATGTGGCTCAGATATACATATACTTCATGGTGCAAATCCATTTGCTACTTATCCGAGAATTATGGGGCATGAAATGGTCGGAGAAGTGGAAGCAGTAGGTGATAATGTTAAAAATATAGCGATTGGCGATCATATTGTAGTAGAACCGATTACTTACTGTGGAAAATGTTATGCTTGTAGAAAAGGAATGCCTAATGTTTGCCAACAATTAAAGGTATCGGGAGTTCATGTAGATGGTGGTATGAGGGAATATATAGTAATTGCTGAAAAACAGGCGCATAAAATAAAAAAAGATATTCCATGGACTACAGCTGTTTTAGCAGAGCCATATACGATTGCAGGAAATGTAACAACAAGAACAAATATTAGTGCAGGAGATAAAGTCGTTATACAAGGTGCAGGTCCTATTGGAATTACTATATTACGTATGGCAAAAGTAAAGGGAGCAACAGTTTTAGTTACTGATATGGTTGATGAAAAATTAGCTTTTGCTAAAGAAAATGGTGCTGATATGGTGGTAAATCCAAGTAAAGAAAATTTAATTGAGGCTGTAAAAACATGGACTGATGGAGAAATGGCTAATGTGGTAATTGATGCAGCTTGTACACCTAAAACTTTTGAAATATGTTTTGATTTAGTTTCCATTGCAGGAACAATTGGTGTATTAGGAATGGATGAAAAGCCATCAAACATACCACAAATTCATTTTATGAAAAAACAATTAACAGTAGTTGGTTCAAGATTACAGGCTTATCAGTTTGCTCCAGTAATTAGATTAATGGAAGCTGGCTATTTGAAAGATGATGCACTTGTTACACATAAATTTAAATTTTCAGATATTAAAGAAGCTTTTAAATTAATAGAAGAAAATCCAGAAAAAGTAAAAAAAGCAGTACTTATTTTCGAATAAGAAAGGATAATATAGGTGAATTATGAATGATATAGCAAAAAAACGAAAAATAATAATGATTTTATTATTTGCTTGTGGTGTAATCAATTATTTAGACCGTTCAGCACTTTCAATATCAGCAGGACATATTGCTGGAGAATTTGCGTTATCTAGTTCAGAAATGGGTATAATTTTTTCAGCTTTTTCCGTAGGTTATGCGTTATTTAATTTGGTTGGTGGTATGGCAGCTGATAAATTTGGACCAAAAGATACTTTATTAGTAGCTGTAATAGTTTGGTCATTGTTTAGTGGTGCACTCATTTTTGCTGTAGGGTTTTTAAGCATTTTAATTATTAGAATAATTTTTGGTATGGCAGAAGGTCCATTATCAACAACAATGAATAAAACTATTGATTTATGGTATCCTGACAATAAAAAAACATCTGTAATGGGAATTTGTTCTAGTGGTACTCCACTAGGAGCTGCTATTTCTGGACCAATTGTTGGTTATATTACTTTAAATGTGGGTTGGAGAGAATCTTTTATTGTAATAACTTTAATTGGTTTAGTTTGGGCTTTAATCTGGTATAAAATGGTTGATAAAAAACCTGCTAAAGTATCAGAAGAATTTAATCAAAAAGCAGAAGAAAAAATTTCTACCACTAAAATCAGAGTAACTTTAAGAAAAGGTTTTTATTTAAAAAGACCTACTATCATTTTTACTGCTTTAGCTTTTTTCGCCTATAATTATATTTTATTTTTCTTTTTAACATGGTTTCCATCTTATTTACAAAAAGGTTTAGGTATAGGTCTGGAAGAAGTGAGTTTAATTAGTGTAATTCCATGGACTTTTGGTTTTGTAGCTATTGCAATTGGAGGAATTATATCTGATAAAATTACTGATTCTAGAGAGTGGAAAGATCCATTAACTCCAAAACGATTGGTCTTAGGTATTTGTTTACTTATATCTGGAGGTGCTGTTATTGTAGCAGCAAATACAACTAATTTTATTTTGATTATAGCAATGATTACTGTATCAGTATTTGCTTTATATTTTACTGGTGGTATTTATTGGGGTGTAGTAAATGATATTGTAGATAGTAGTAATGTGGGGTCTATTGGTGGAGCAATGCATGCTGTAGGTAATTGCGCCGGTATTTTAGGTCCTGCTATTACAGGTTTTATTGTTCAGGCAACTGATTCATTTATACCTGCATTTATTTTAGCCGGAACGATTGGAGTTCTAGGTGCTTTAGGTGCGTTAATTAATGTTAAAAAATTGAATATTAGTGAATCAGAAATTGCATTGAATAAAAAATAATGTAATCAAAAAATGAATGTCGTTAAGGCATTCATTTTTTCTAATTAAAAGAAAGGATTTTTCAAATGTATTTTAATGAAGAATGTTTAACGTCACAAGAATTAGTAAATAAAACAAATATAAAATTACCTTTATTTAATAGAAGACAAGTTAAAGAAAATACTAAAAAAAATCCTAAATGGATTCATTTTGGACCAGGAAATATTTTTCGTGCTTTTATAGCTAATTTACAACAATCCTTATTAGATAGGGGAGAAGATGATTGTGGTATTATCGCAGTAGCACCAAATAATAGTGAAATAATAGATAAAATATATCGACCACATGATAATTTAAGCTTATTAGTGACTATGAATGCTGACGGAAGTAATGAAAAAAAGATTATTGCTAGTATTACTGAAAGTTTAACTTGCGATATGCAAAATAAAGTGGATTGGGAAAGGATAGAGAGTATTTGTATAGCAGGAAGTTTACAAATAATGAGTTTTACAATTACTGAAAAAGGTTATAAGTTAAAAAAAGATAATGGGGAATATCTAGAGTCTGTAAAACAAGATTTACAAATGGGACCAAGCCAAGTAAAAAGTTTTATGGGGAAGATTACTTCATTATTGTATAAGCGCTATTTAAATGGAGCAAAACCAGTATCTTTAGTTAGTATGGATAACTGTTCACATAATGGGATAGTATTGCATGATGCAATATTAGATATTGCTAAAATTTGGATAGATAGAAATTTAGTAAAAAGAGAATTTCAACAATATCTTGAAAAAAATATAACATATCCATGTACAATGATTGATAAAATCACACCATATCCTTCAGAAAAAATACAAGAAGAATTGAAACAAGATGGTTTTAATGATATGGATTTTGTTGTTAGTAGCAGAGGAAGCAAATATGCACCATTTGTAAATGCAGAGAAAACAGAATATCTTGTTGTTGAAGATTCTTTTATTAATGGTCGTCCAGCATTAGAAAAAACAGGTGTGATTTTTACTGATCGAGCTACAGTAGATAAAGTGGAAAAAATGAAAGTATGTACTTGCTTAAATCCCTTACATACAGCATTGGCTATTTTTGGCTGTTTATTAGGTTATACCTCTATTTCTAGTGAGATGAATAGTCCATTATTAAGAAAATTAGTAGAAAAAATTGGTTATGATGAAGGTATGAAAGTAGTAATAGATCCAGGTGTAATTTTACCAAAAGAATTTATTGAAAAGTGTATAAATGAACGTTTTCCTAATTCAGCAATTCCAGATACACCACAACGTATAGCTTGTGATACATCACAAAAAGTAGCTATTCGTTTTGGCGAAACAATTAAAGCATATATGAAATCTAATACTTTAAAATCAGAAGATTTAGTATATATACCATTGACAATAGCTGCTTGGTGTAGATATTTATTAGGAATAGATGATAAAGGAAATGAATTTTCTATAAGCCCTGATCCATTATTAGAAGTACTACAAAGTAAATTAGGAAATATAAATTTGGGAGATAAAATAAATGTCCATAATATATTAGAAGATATATTAAGTGATAGTAAAATTTTTGGTGTAAATTTATATGATGCTGGTATTGGAGAAAAAATAGAAGGATATTTTCTTGAAATGATTTCTAAAAAAAATGGAGTAGAAATTACTTTAAATAAATATTTAAAATAGAAATATTTATTGATAAACTAGTTTAGTATAAAATTTTTATATTAAACTAGTTTATTTTTTTTGATATTAATAAATTATCTATATAATATAAATAATTTCAAAAAATAAACTTTTAGTAATAACGTTGACTACTTTAACTAGTATGGTATAATTACACTTTGTAAATAAGTATAGAGGTGAAATAGATGAATTTAATATTAATATTTTGTAGTTTTATCTCAGTTTTTTCGGGTATAATTTTTTTTGCAATTACAGGAGATTTGCTAATGATATTTATACCAGGTATAGTTAATTTCTTAGGATTAAGTATAGTGGGTATAATTTATAAATTATTAGTAAAAAATGAAAAAAAGGAAAAATATTCTTCATATTATAGCATACATACGCCATTATGATATTATAAATAAAAAGCACGCAAATCTATAGAATTTGCGTGCTTTCTATATTTAAAGATATTAAAGTTTAATTTGTTTATCTTTGTAGATATCTAATTGAGCTTGTTCTTGAGCTAAGATTTTATCAGCAAGAGCAAGTTGCATATCTACTTGGCTATAAGATGTTCCACCATAGGAATTGCGGTTTTTAACGCAAGTTTCTGGTGCAATAGCTTCATAGATATCTTCTTCAAATAAATCAGACATCTGTTTGAATTCGTCCATAGTTAAATCTTCAAGCCATTTGTTATTTTCAATGCAGTAATGAACAGCATGACCAGATACACTATGAGCTTTTCTAAATGGCATACCTTTTTTTACAAGATAATCAGCAAGGTCAGTAGCATTAGAGAAGTCTTCACGAACAGCTTTAAGCATTACATCTTTTCTAACTTTCATGCCACGGATTAATTGAGCATATACAGCAAGGCTGAATTTGATAGTATCAATAGCGTCAAATAAACCTTCTTTATCTTCTTGTAAATCTTTATTATAAGCAAGAGGTAAGCCTTTTACAGTTGTGAGCATAGCCATTAAATGACCAATTACACGACCTGTTTTACCGCGAACAAGTTCGGATACGTCAGGATTTTTTTTCTGTGGCATCATACTAGAACCAGTGCAATGAGCATCATCTAATTCTACGAAAGAGAATTCACGAGAGCACCAGAAGATGATTTCTTCGCTGATACGGCTTAAGTGAATCATGAGAATAGAAGCTGCGGATAAAAATTCCATGATGTAATCTCTATCACTTACAGCATCTAAGCTGTTTGCATAAATAGCATCAAAATTGAGCTGTTTAGCAACGAATTCACGATCAATAGGGAAAGTTGTACCAGCAAGAGCACCAGCACCAAGTGGCATAATATCACAGCGTTCATAAACACCTTTGAAACGGGAGAAGTCACGGCTGAGCATGGAGAAATATGCCATCATATGATGAGAGAATAAAATAGGCTGTGCACGTTGAAGGTGAGTATAACCAGGCATGATTACATCTTTGTATTTTGTAGCTGTTTCAGTTAAAGCAGTCTGTAATTCTTTGATTAAATTAATAACTTCAACTGTTTCACGACGTACATACATATGGGTATCAAGTGCTACTTGGTCATTACGGCTTCTAGCAGTGTGAAGACGACCGCCAGCTTCACCGATAGCTTCTGTAAGACGTTTTTCAATATTCATGTGAATATCTTCAAGGTCAACAGAAAAATTAAAATCACCTTGTTCAATTTTAGCTAAAATATTTTTTAAGCCGGAGATGATATTATTTTTATCTTCTTCAGTCAAGATACCAACTTTGCAAAGCATGGTAGCATGAGCTATGCTACCAGCTATATCTTCATGATACATGCGTTTGTCAAAGTTAATAGAAGCCTGAAATTCATTGATCATTTCATCTGTAGATTTGGCGAATCTACCGCCCCACATTTGTTCAGCCATTATTTTAAACCTGCTTGTTCTTTCATTAATGCACGAACTTTGAGTGGAAGACCAAAGAGATTGATGAATCCAGTAGCATCTGCTTGGTTGTAAACATCGTCTTCTTCAAATGTTACGAATTCTTGGCTGTAGAGGGAGTATGGAGATTTTGCACCAGCTGGGCAAATATTACCTTTATAAAGTTTAAGTTTAACAGTACCAGTAACTGTTTCTTGAGTTGCATCAACGAATGCTGCAAGAGCTTCACGAAGTTGGGAGAACCACATACCATCATAAACGAGTTCAGCATATTTGATAGCAACTGTTTCTTTGTAATGAAGAGTTTGACGGTCAAGGCAAAGATATTCAAGTTCTTGATGAGCAGCATATAAGATAGCTCCGCCTGGGTTTTCATATACACCACGGGATTTCATACCAACAAGACGGTTTTCTACGATATCTGTGATACCTACACCATTTTTAGCACCAATTTCATTTAATTTTTCAAGAAGTGCAACAGGAGCAAGTTTTTCGCCGTTTACAGCAACAGGAATACCTTTTTCAAAGTCAATTGTTACATATTCGGCTTCATCAGGAGCATTTTCAGGAGCTTTACTGATTAAGTACATGCTATTTTTTGGAGCGTTCCAAGGATCTTCAAGGTCAGAACCTTCATGGCTTAAGTGCCAGATATTTCTATCCATGGAATAAGTTTTGTTTTCTATAGCGATTGGAATACCATGTTTTTCAGCATAAGCAATTTCTTGTTCACGAGAACGAAGTTCCCATTCACGCCATGGAGCGATTAATTTGATGTTTGGAGCAAGAGCTTTTACAGAAAGTTCGAAACGAACCTGGTCATTACCTTTACCAGTAGCACCATGAGCAATAGCATCAGCGCCTTCTTCTTTAGCGATTTCAACAAGGCGTTTTGCGATGAGTGGACGAGCAAAGGAAGTACCTAAAAGATATTTACCTTCATAAACAGCGCTAGCTTTTAAAGTTGGGAATACATAGTTTTCTACGAAGTCTTCTGTTAAATGTTCAATATAAACTTTAGAAGCACCAGATTTTAAAGCTTTGTCATGAACAACATTTAATTCGTCACCCTGTCCGATATCAGCACAAACAGCGATAACTTCGCAACCATTATAGTTTTCTTTGAGCCATGGAATGATAACGGAAGTATCAAGACCACCAGAGTAAGCAAGGACTACTTTTTTAATATTTTCCATTTAAATTACAACTCCTTAAATTACGATTTTTAAATAGTCATATTTATGTATGGCTATTAGATATATTAACAGATTTATCAGCCCATTAAAAGAGCCATAATTGCTTTTTGTGTGTGAAGACGATTTTCTGCTTCATCAAAAATAACATTTGCATTCTTTTCAAGAACATCTTCAGCGATTTCTTCACCGCGATGAGCAGGAAGACAATGCATTACAATAGCGCGTTTATCAGCTACGCTGAGAAGTTCATTATTGATTTGATAATCTTTGAAGATTTTTACACGTTCATCATGTTCAGCTTCTTGTCCCATGCTTGCCCAAACATCAGTATATAAAATATCTGCATCTTTAGCAGCTTCAAATGGGTCATTTAAGATTTCAATAGTAGAACCAGATTGTGCAGCATCAAGTTTAGCATTAGCTACTACTTGAGCATTTGGTTCATAGCCTTTTGGACTAGCACTAGCAAAGTTCATACCAACTTTAGCACAAGCATACATTAAGGAATGAGTCATATTGTTACCATCGCCAATATAAGCCATTTTCAAGCCTTTTAAATCTTTGCCTTTATGTTCTTGAGCAGTTAAAAGGTCTGTGAGTGCTTGGCAAGGGTGAAGTAAGTCTGTGAGTGCGTTGATTACAGGAATGCTAGCATATTGAGCAAATTCTTCAACAATCTCATGACCGAAAGTACGAATCATTACACCATCAAGATAACGAGAAAGAACACGAGCAGTATCTTTAATTGGTTCGCCACGACCGATTTGAAGGTCACGGTTGGATAAGAATAATGCTTGTCCGCCTAATTGATACATACCAACTTCAAAGGAAACACGAGTACGAGTAGAAGATTTTTCAAAAATCATACCGAGAGTTTTACCTTTTAAAATGTGATGTTCAATACCAGCTTTTTGTTTAGCTTTTAATTCATGAGCTAAATTTAAAATTTCCATAACTTCATCAGAAGTTAAATCATGTATAGATAATAAATCTTTGCCTTTTAGCATGAATATTTCCTCCTCGTTAAGTTTTAAGCGTATTTTGGTAATACTTTATCTAAAACAGAAATTAATTCGTCAACATGAGCTTTTGTTATATTAAGTGGTGGTACAAAGCGAAGTACATTGCCAGCAGTGCAGTTGATGATTGCACCATAATCTAAACATTCGTTGGCAATTTCACGGCCAGGACGAGTAAGTTCCATGCCTAAAATTAAACCACGTCCACGAACTTCTTTGATTAAATTTGGATATTTTGCTTTGTATTCTTCAAATTTAGATTGAAGATAAGCACCGATTTCTTTGGCATTTTCCATGAGATTACCATCAATTAAAGCGTCTAAAACAACGCAAGCAGCTGCACAAGCAAGAGGATTACCACCGAATGTAGAACCATGGTCTCCAGCGTGGAAGGCACTAGCAACTTTGTCTGTAGCCATGAAAGCACCGATTGGTACACCACCAGCTAAGCCTTTAGCGAGTGTTACAATATCTGGTTTTACACCAAATTGTTGACAACCAAAGAATGTACCAGTACGACCCATACCGCATTGAACTTCATCGAAGATTAAAACGGCATTGTATTTGTCGCATAAAGCACGTACTTTTGGTAAATAATCTGGATCAGGAACATGAACGCCACCTTCACCTTGGATAGCTTCAAGCATTACAGCACAAGTTTTATCACTCATTTTTGCTTCAAGTGCTTGAATATCATTGTATGGTACATAGTCAAAACCAGCAGGTAATGGACCAAAGCCATGATGATAATGATCTTGACCTGTAGCAGTCAATGTAGCAAGTGTACGTCCATGGAAACTATGAAGCGCAGAGATTATTTGAATTTTTTCAGGGTCAATATTAGTTGCGTATTTACGAGCAAGTTTGATAGCACCTTCATTAGCTTCTGCACCGGAATTTCCGAAGAAGACTTTATCCATGCCACTTAATTTTTTGAGTTTTTCTGCTGCTTCAACTTGAACTTCAGTGTAATAAAGGTTGGAGCAATGTATCATTTTGCTAGCTTGTTGAGAAACTGCATCAACGAGTGGTTTATAATTATGACCAACTACATTTACGGCAATGCCAGCTAAAAAGTCGATATATTTTTTACCTTTTGTATCATAAACATATGGACCATCGCCATGGTCTAAAACTATATTATAACGAGCAAAGACAGGCAAATAATCGCTTTTGTCTTTGGCGAATATTTCTTCATTAGTTAACATATAAATTCTCCTTTTGTCGAATTAACGAACTACTTCTGTACCGATACCTTGAGAAGTAAATAATTCGAGAATTAAAGAATGAGCTTCGCGACCATCAATGATACAAGCTTTGCCAGTACCGCTATCAAGAGCATGAAGACATGCTTCTACTTTTGGTATCATGCCACCGCCGATACTGCCATCATTGATGAGTTTTTTAGCTTCGCTTTGAGTGAGTGTAGAAATAAAGGAAGATTTATCTTCAAAATCACGATAAATTCCTTTAGTATCAGTTAAGAGTAAAAGTTTTTCAGCTTGAAGTGCACCAGCAACTTCAGCAGCTACATAATCAGCATTGATATTAAATGATTCATCTGCATGACCTGCACCGATTGGAGCGATTACAGGAACATAATCATTATCTAGTAAATCATTGATTAAAGCTGTATTGATTTTTTCTACTTCACCAACATAACCGATATCTACTTGTTCAACAGCGTCTGTACCATTATGTACTTCTGCTAATTTTTTATGAGCGATGATTAAATCTGAATCTTTACCACTTAAACCAACAGCACGAATGCCGAGGCGATTTAAACGATTTACGATTTCAGAATTGATTTTACCAGCAAGTACCATTTCAGCGATTTGCACAGTTTCTTTATCAGTAACGCGAAGACCGCTTACAAATTCAGTTACTTTGCCGAATTTTTTTAAGAAAGATGTGATATCAGGACCGCCACCATGAACGATTACAGGGCGAATACCAACATATTTCATAAGTACGATATCTTTCATTACTTGTTCTTTTAAAGTATCGTTTATCATGGCATTACCACCGTATTTGATAACGATGGTTTTGCCGTAGAATTCTTGAATATATGGAAGGGCTTCTACTAGAATAGAAGCCTTATCTTCTGCGGAAAAATTATTTAAATTACTCATCAGGTGTGATACTCCCCATTGATTTTTACATATTCGTAAGAAAGGTCACAACTCCAAACTGTAGCATCTTCTTGCCCCATGTTTAATTCAATATCGATAACGATATCTTTTTCTTTCATAACATGAGCGAGAGCTTTTTCATCATAAGTTGCACCAGTACCATTAGCAAAAATAGTAATGCCACCGAATTTTACAACAGTTTTTTCAGGAACCATATCTGCACCAGAGTAACCAACAGCACAGATTACACGTCCCCAGTTAGGGTCTTCACCGAAGAATGCAGTTTTTACAAGTGGGGAATTAGCAATTGCCATACCTACAGTTTTAGCATCAGCAAAAGATTTTGCACCTTTTACATTGATTGTTAAGAATTTGCTAGCACCTTCACCATCAGCTGCAATTTGTTTTGCAAGTTCTGTGCAAAGCATCATGAGTTTATCAAAGAAGATTTGGTAATCAGCGTTTTCTTCTGTGATTTTTGCATTATTTGCTTCGCCGTTAGCAAGAACGATTACCATATCATTTGTACTCATATCACCATCAACGGAAATCATGTTGAAGGATTTTTCTACGCAGCCAGATACAGCTTTTTGTAAAAGCGCTTGGTCGATAGCAATATCAGTAGTAATATAGCAAAGCATTGTAGCCATATTAGGACGAATCATACCAGAACCTTTTGCGATAGCGCCCATGCGAACTGTTTTACCAGATAATTCAAATTCGCAAGTTACACTTTTGCTGTGAGTATCAGTAGTGATGATAGCTCTACCAGCATTACCACTGCCATCAGCAGATAAATTAGCTACAGCATCTTTGATACCAGCTTCAAGTTTATCCATTGGCAAATTAACACCGATAACACCAGTGGAACCAACGATTACATCATCAGCATTAACACCGAGTTCATCAGCTGCGATTTGTGCCATTTTGTGAGCATCATCTAAACCTTGTTGACCAGTGCATGCATTAGCACAACCAGCATTAGCTACGATTGCATGAGCAGTTCCTGTAGCAACAACTTCTTTAGATACATAAACTGGAGCAGCAGCTACTTTATTTTGAGTGAATGTACCAGCTACAACAGCTTGAGTTTTTGTATAGATAACAGCAACGTCTAAGTTACCGCTTTTTTTTATGCCAGCTTTAACGCCTGCTGCAGTGAAACCTTTGGCAAACGTTACACCTTGAGTATCTTTTTTTATCATAAAATATACCTCCGAGTTATCGAAATATCATGGATAAATTGGAGTGAAATCCAATCCTGTTTTTTCATCAAAACCGCAAGCAATATTAAAGTTTTGAATAGCTTGACCTGCGGCGCCTTTTACTAAATTATCAATAGCGGAAAGGACGATAATGCGACCTGTTCTAAGGTCAATATGCCAACCGATATCGCAGAAGTTAGAACCACGAACTTCTTTAGTAGATGGATAAGCACCTCTACCTAATAAGCGAATGAAATATTCATCGCCATACATATCAGTGTATGCTTTATCTATCATTTCTGGAGTAACCCATTGTTTGATATTAGCATAGCAAGTGCTTAAAATTCCTCTAGACATTGGTACTAGATGAGGTGTGAAGTTCAAAGTAACTTTACGATGACATAAATGACCTAAAGCCTGTTCGATTTCAGGTGTATGACGATGTGTAGCTACGCCATAAGCTTTGAAATTATCATAAAGCTCAGGGTAATGTGTCATTTGTTTAGCTGAACGACCAGAACCAGAAGTACCAGATTTAGCATCAACAATAATAGTATTTGGTTCAATAAATTCATTTTTTACAAGTGGTGCTAAAGCTAAGATACTAGCAGTAGTATAGCAACCAGCATTACCAATAATTTTAGCATTTTTAATATCTTCGCGATAAAGTTCAGCTAAACCATAAACGCGAGGTGCGTCTTTATGTGTATGAGCTACTTTATACCATGCTTCATAGATATCTGTATCATCAAAGCGATAATCAGCACCTAAATCAATAATGCGAACATTAGTATCGGCTAAAGCTTTACCTACTTCCATAGCATGACCATGAGGAAGACCAATAAATACAAAATCGCTATCGTTTGCGATAGTATCCATATCTTTCATACTGATTAATTCTTGGTCATATAATCCTCGTAAGTGAGGATATACTTCAGAAATTTTTTTACCAGTATAACTTTCTGAAGTTATATGCACTACTTGAACTTGGGGATGGTTGTACAGTAAACGTAAAAGTTCTGCACCAGCATATCCAGTAGCACCAATAATACTTACTCTAATCATGATATCCTCCATTTTTAAAAGTTAAATATTAACGCTTCAATATAATTAAAGATATGCAGTGTTAACATGTAAATAAATTATAACACAAAATAAAAAAAACGCTAACAAAATAAGGTGGTTATAATTATACAACTCAATCGTATAAAATTTCAATAGTTTTTTTAAAAATTTTTAATAAAAAATGGTATATATAAACTAAAAGAATATATATACCATAAATTAATATTTATAAACTATGTTTATTTTTGGCTTTGAATAGTTAAAGTACGGAAGAACTTATGCATAAACATTGAATAATTTTCTAAATTATCATCTTCAGTATCTCCGCCGATTATTTGATAAGAACAAATCCAATGACTGTCTTTAGCATCATAAACATCAGCAAACATAACTACACGGCTATCATTAGCAAATGTGAAAATTACATAAGCATCAGCGTAATTTTTAATATTTTCTTTATAGATAGCTAGTGCTTCACGATTGGACAAAGTAGTGATATCAGTACCTGTAGTAGCTTTTATATTTTGGATTACATCTTTATCAGATAATAAAGTATAAGTAACTTCATCTTCTTTAGCTACTTTGAAGATAACGTCTGTCAACATATCAGGAGTGATTAATTCTGGAGCATTAGGTAATTTAGCTTTACGTTCAATGCTTAATGCGGAAGGTTTGTAGCTTGGTGTATAAATAGCCAATGTATGGATATTTTTTAAATTATAATCTTCATCCATCATGGTGATTTTCTCATTAGCAGCAAAGGCTGTAGATATACTAAAGAGCATAATTGCTAATAATGAAAATATAGTAATTAGTTTTTTCATGAAAAAGCCTCCTAAATAAATCTTAATCAATAAATAATATTCGTTTTAAAAATTTTATTTCCTGCAAAAAAAGACTCCAAACGATATATTTTGTTTGGAGCCTTTTGTATTTTATTTTAAGAAACCGTTTATGATTTGATTTTCGGCTTCTTTTTCAGTTAAGCCTAAGCTCATTAATTTTATTAATTGTTCTCCTGCAATTTTACCGATAGCTGCTTCATGAATTAAATTTGATTCAGGGTGATTTGCTTTGATTTCAGGAATTGCAGAAATTGTAGCATCGTCCATGATGATAGCATCACATTCAGAATGACCATGGCATTTGTTATTACCATAGATTTTAGCAATGAAGATTTGTTTTGATTTTTCTTGAGCTACAGCTCGAGAGATAATATTAGAGTGGGAATTTTCTCCATCTAAATTTACTTCAAAATCACTTTCTGCATATTGATTGCCATGTGTTAAAAGTTTTTCTTTTACAATTAAAGTGGAATTTTTACCAACAGTTCCTTTAGTAATTCTTTTTGTAGAATTAATACCACGAATTTGAGTTGTTTCCATTTCCATATAGGAATTTTCGTCCATTTCAACAATGGTAGTAGGGTTCATGATGCGTTTACCATCACCATCGCCAGAACCATAATGTTTTTCTAAATATTTTACTTTAGAATTTTTACCTATATAAAAAGCATGAATACCATCATGTTCGGAGTCTGCATTGCCACAGTTATGGATACCACAGCCAGCGACGATGGTTACATCACAATCATCACCGATGAAAAAGTCATTATATACTAATTCATTAACGCCAGATTTATCCATGATTACAGGAATGTAACAAACTTCTTTTTTTGTTCCTGGAGCAATGCGGATATCAATGCCATCTTTATCTTCTTTTTTAGTTATAGTTATATTTTTACTAGAAGCTCTATCAACAGCTTTACTATTTAAACGGATATTATAAGCACCTTGTGGTTTATCTTTAATACCGGCTACTTTTTCTAATAAATCTTTTTCTAGATTATCTAACATGAGGAGTCCTCCTATTTTTTATAGAAATCACAAACACCAGCAACTTCCATAAGTTGAGGCATGATTTCTTCTTTTGTGCCAATTTGTTTAATGGAGCCATTTGCAACTAATACAATTTGGTCAGCTATATTTAAGATGCGTTCTTGATGAGAAATAATCATAATGGATTGTTGTTGTTCATGTAATTTTTCAAAAACACTGATGAGTTTTTGGAAGCTCCATAAATCAATACCAGCTTCAGGTTCATCAAAAACAGCTAATTTAGTTTGTTTACGAGCTAAGATAGTAGCGATTTCAATACGTTTGATTTCACCACCAGATAGGGAAGTATCTACTTCACGATTTATATAATCAGCAGCGCAAAGACCTACTTCAGAAAGATAAGTGCAAGCACCACTAGTAGATAATTTTTCTCCAGCTGCTAGGCTGAGTAAATCTTTAACACCAATTCCTTTGAAGCGAACTGGTTGCTGGAAGGCAAAACTAATACCAGCTAAAGCTCGTTTAGTAATATCCCAATCAGTTATATCTTCACCATTAAAGAAGATTTTTCCGCTAGTTGGTTTTTCAATGCCCATGATGATTTTGGCTAATGTAGATTTACCACCACCATTTGGACCTGTGATTACTGTAAATTTTTTATCATCAATAACTAAATTGATATCTTTAAGAATTTGTTTTGTTTTATTTCCATCATTAACAGAAAATGATAGATTTTTTAATTCTAACATTAATCTAACTCCAATCTAATATATTTATGTAATTTATATATATTAAATACATAATATATGATACCTATTATACAATTTTTATTATGTATTAGCAAAATAAATTAAATCAAAAATATTTGTTAAATCGTGATTGATTATAAAAGAGTTTATATGGCTAGTCAATGAAGAATATAGCTTTTTTGAAGAAAAAAATAAAGATTTTTGGAAATGAAATCAATAAAAAAGATATCCTTAATTAATATATATAAGCATAATTTTTATGCTTGAAAACAACTTTTTTTAACTTTTTTTCAAAAAAGGGGTTTACAAATGAATTATCTTATGATAACATTATTACCTGTCAGCATGGTGCTGACAAACGAAAGCGAGAAACGCTGGTGTAGCTCAATTGGCAGAGCAGCTGACTTGTAATCAGCAGGTTGGGGGTTCGATTCCTCTCGCCAGCTCCATATTCTTTACCAAATCGCGGGGTGGAGCAGTTGGTAGCTCGTCGGGCTCATAACCCGAAGGCCAGAGGTTCAAGTCCTCTCCCCGCAACCAAAACCGATTCTGCTGGTGTAGCTCAGTCGGTAGAGCGTATCCTTGGTAAGGATAAGGTCACCGGTTCAATCCCGGTCATCAGCTCCAGAAAATATAATATGGCGGCGTAGCTCAGTTGGCTAGAGCATGCGGTTCATACCCGCAGTGTCCGGAGTTCGAATCTCTGCGCCGCCACCAATTAAAACAACAACCCCTTAATAGGGGCTTTATTTATGTTGGTAGCCTTTGAATATACCATATAAATATTCAATGAAAAATGATAATATTTTCAGTGTCAGGCGTTTTTGGTAGTTCAATTTCGCCTGAAGTCGTGTTATTTATTTGACACATGTTTTTAATTGTGATAAATTATATAGGCGACGTTTATAAGACGAACGAATATTATACTAAATGATGTAAAGAGGGGTGCATGAGATGCGCAATGCTGTTACTTTAGCCTGCACTGAATGCAAACAGCGCAACTATCAGACTAATAAAAACAAAAAAAATAATCCTGATAGAATTGAAATGAAAAAGTATTGCAAATTCTGTAAAAAACATACTTTACACAGAGAAACAAAATAAGGTTTTCCTTTGTAGTAGTGTGAGGAAGTGAAGAAATGGCACAGAATGAAAATACTCCAGTAAATCAGGGGAAATCCGGAATAATAGGATTTTTATCTGGTGTAAAAAGTGAGTTAAAAAAAGTTGTTTGGCCTACTCGCAGAGAACTGGTTTCTTATACAGGAGTAGTTTTCGTTGCAGTGGCATTTGTTTGTGCTTTAATTTGGATATGTGATACTGTTTTTGCCCGTATATTTGATCTCATTTTACGATAATTACAGGAGGTGGAGATGTCTTGTCCCTTGGCATGGAATTAGAAAAGAAATGGTATGTTATACATACATATTCCGGTTATGAAAACAAAGTAAAAGCCAATCTTGAAAGAAAAATCCACTCCATGGGCATGGAAGACAAAATCTTCAATGTAATCGTGCCTGTAGAAAAAGAGACTGAAAAGAGAAATGGCAAAGAAAAAGTAGTAGAAAGAAAAATTTTTCCAGGTTATGTCTTACTTGAAATGATAGTTGATGAACGTTCTTGGTATATTGTAAGAAATACCCCAGGCGTTACAGGATTTGTAGGTTCAAATACAAAACCTGTTCCATTAACTGAAGAAGAAGCAAATAGAATTTTAAAAGCAATGGGCATGGATAAACCAACAGAACTTGATGTTGAAGTGGGAGACCAAGTAAACATTACTTCTGGCGCTTTTGAAAATTTTGTTGCAACTATAACAGAAATTGATTATAGTAAGAGTAAGATTAAAGGCGTTGTTGATATGTTTGGTCGTGAAACTGCAATTGAAGCAGATTTCGATCAGATAGAAAAAATATAAATCAGCAAATTCAAATATAACATATAGTTATATTCCATAATCCTAAGGAGGTGTAAATAACAATGGCAAAAAAAGTTGTTAAACTTGTAAAATTGCAAGTTCTCGCTGGTAAAGCTACTCCTGCTCCTCCAGTTGGTCCTGCTTTAGGTCAGGCTGGTGTAAATATCATGGCTTTCGTTAAAGAATTCAACGAAAGAACTGCTAAACAGGGCGGTTTAATTATTCCAGTAGAAATTACAGTTTTTGAAGATAGATCCTTTACTTTTGTTACAAAAACTCCACCAGCAGCTGTGTTATTAAAGAAAGCAGCTGGCATTGAAAAAGCATCTGGTGAACCTAATAAAAAGAAAGTGGCTAAATTACCACGTGCTGAAGCAATGAAAATTGCTGAAAGCAAAATGCAAGACCTCAATGCTGCAGATATCGAAGCTGCAACTCGCATGATTGAAGGTACTGCACGCAGCATGGGTATCGAAATCGTTGACTAATTTTATTAGTTGATGTAAGATACTTGACTGTGGGAGGCTTATACCGTTAAAACCACAAAGGAGAGAATTTTAATAATGGCTAAATTTGGTAAAAAATACCAGGACGCAGCTAAATTAGTTGAAGCTGGTAAAGCATATGATTTAGCAGAAGCTATTGAAGTAGTTAAAAAAACTGCTACTGCTAAATTTGATGAAAGTGTTGATGTAGCTGTTCGTTTAGGTGTTAACCCTAAATATGCAGATCAGCAAGTTCGCGGTGCCGTTGTATTACCACATGGTACTGGTAAATCTAAAAGAGTTTTAGTTTTTGCTAAAGGCGATAAAGTTGCTGAAGCAGAAGCTGCTGGAGCTGACTTCGTTGGTTCTGATGAACTCGTTGCAAAAATCAAAGAGGGCTGGTGTGACTTTGATGTTACAGTAGCAACTCCTGATATGATGGGTGTTGTAGGTCGTTTAGGTAAAATCCTTGGTCCTCGTGGCTTAATGCCAAACCCTAAACTTGGTACTGTTACAATGGATTTAACAAAAGCTGTTAATGAAATTAAAGCAGGTAAAGTTGAATATAGAACAGATAAAGCTGGTAACGTACATGTGCCAATCGGTAAAGTTTCTTTCGACAATGCAAAACTTGTTGAAAACTTACAGGTTCTTCTTGACACATTAGTAAAAGTTAAACCAGCAGCAGCTAAAGGTCAGTATATGCGTAACATCACAGTTAGCACAACTATGGGCCCAGCTGTTACTGTAAACACAAACTTCAAAGCTGCTAAAGCTGAATAATTTAATATTCATTTAGTAAAGCGACTTAAGACAGCAGGTGTTACATTATTTGTAACATAATATAGCCTGCCGAGGTCAGATACTTGGCAAGGCATGAAAACTTTGCGGTCTCTGGTCCTCACTAGAGACCGTTTTTTGGTTTCGTAATAAATATTTCTCATTTGAGAGGGGGTGTCATGTAAATGGCAAACATTCGTCCAGAAAAACAGGCCGCAGTTGCAGGTCTTAAAGAACAACTTAGCTCTGCAAAAGGTGCTGTATTAACAGGTTATAGAGGTTTAACTGTAGCTCAAGATATGAAACTTCGTGCTAAACTTCGTGAAGCAGGTGTTACTTATCATGTTGTAAAAAATACAATGGTTCGTATTGCTGCAAATGAAATTGGCTTAGAAGGTTTAGATCCAGTTCTTAACGGTACTACTGCTCTTGCAGTATCCGCTGATGATGCTGTAGCTCCAGCTAAAGTTATATATGAATTCATCAAAGAAAACAAACTTGAAAACACAGAAGTTTTAACTATTAAAGCTGGTCTTGTTGAAGGTAAAGTTATCAATGTTGAAGAAGTTAAAGCTTTGGCATCCCTACCATCCCGCGAAGTTCTCATCGCGAAAGTTCTTGGCAGTATGCAAGCTCCTATCTCTGGCGTTGTCAACGTACTTCAGGGTACTATTCGCAATGCAGTATATGTGCTTGATGCAATCCGCGCTCAGAAAGAATCTGCATAAGCAGACTCTCTCTATATAAATAATATAAAAATAAAATGAAATTAATGTTTTAAATTTGGAGGAATATAAAAATGACTAAAGAAGAAATTATGCAAGCCATTGAAGAAATGACTGTTCTTGAATTATCCGAACTTGTAAAAGCTATGGAAGAAAAATTTGGTGTTAGCGCTGCTGCTCCTGTAGCTGTAGCTGCTGCTCCTGCAGCTGGTGCTGCTGCTGCTGAAGAAAAAACTGAATTCGATGTAATTCTTGCTTCCGCTGGCGACAAAAAAATCAACGTAATCAAAGTTGTTCGTGAAGTAACTGGCCTTGGCTTAAAAGAAGCTAAAGCTTTAGTTGACGGTGCTCCTGCTCCTGTTAAAGAAGGCGCTTCCAAAGAAGACGCTGAAGCTTTAAAAGCTAAATTAGAAGAAGCTGGCGCAACTGTAGAACTTAAATAATTTTATTTTAAGTAAAGTTGATAAGCTATTAAAGGACACTGGATATTATCCGGTGTCCTTTTTGTGCTTTTTACGATAATATTAGGTGAAAAATAAAAGGTTCTTTGTCAAATGTTGGGGTAAAGGATAGACAAATTTTTGTCTATCCTTTTTCTCTTTTTTAAGCCAAATATAATATTCTTTTCCTAAATCTATCAAATCTTCTTACACCAAAACTTATTCTTTTTAAAACTTTTATCTTATTGTTTTTTCCTTCTGTAAATCCATTTGTATATCCTGTTTCAAATCCTTTTACTATTGGATTAAACCACCTGTACATCGTTTCTGCTACTTTATTGTATTCTTTTATATTGCTTCTTTTTTGTTTTTCTCTTTTTCCATTAATTCATAAAAAGCTTCTTTTAGTTCATATGCTTCTCTTAATTTTTCTGACACTGTCAACATCATTTCTAGTTGCTTTCTATCTTCTTCTTTCTTTAATTTTTTATTCCTTTTTAATAATATCCATCTACTTCTTTTGAAATATTTTCTTCTGTCATTTCCAAAGCTTTTTTGTACTTCTTTTCTTATGTTTTCTAATGCCCACTGTACATATCGGCATATGTGAAATTTATCTACCACTATCTTGGCATTTGGAAAACAATTCCAAATTACTTGTTTAAAGGATTTATTCATATCCATTACTACATACTTTACTTTGCATCTGTCTTTATAACTGAACTTCAAAAAATAATGTTCCAGATACTCAACTCTCCTTGTCGGAAGAACATCCAATGTCTTTTTAGCTATAGGATCGTTTATTACAAATTGAAATTTTTCTTTAGCAGCATTGCCTTTAAATTCATCAATAGAAATAATTTCCGGAAGATGAACTGTTTTAGTAGAAATTTTATCAATAAGTCTTAAAACGGTAGAAACGGAAAGCTTATTATCTTTGGCAATAGAAGAGGCGGATTTCAAAAAACTTATTTGGCTGAGAATAAATTTAATAAAAGAAGTAGTCATACGTTGGTATTTACCAAGAAAAGAGATGTTTTCAATGAAGCGTTTATTGCAAAAAGGGCAGCGATAGCGACGTTTAGAAATAAAGATAGAAAAAGATTGTGTACAATAAGTTAAATGATGTATTTTTTGTAAGCGATAGTCATGAACAGAGTTAGTAGTATGATGACAGCAAGGACAAAGATGAGGTTTACGAGGTAATTGAATAGTAACAGAAGAATCAGAGAAATTTATAATAGAAACATCTTTTAAATTTAATAAAATTTGTATATAATTAGAATGAAACATAAAACCATTCCTTTCTAAGATATTTGTTGTGGTGACTATATTTTAACCGAAAAGAATGGATTTGTGCTTCTTTTTTTGTAAAAAAATAAATGTTGAAGCAAGAGAATTTTCTCTTACCCCAACATTTATTATAGAACCAAAAAATCTAAAGGCTGGTGAATATTTTGTTTAATTTATTAAAAAAAGTAATTTATATCCCATTAAAAGATAATCCAAATCCTAATTTTATAGAAATACAGGATTTGATAAATCAATATTGTAAGGAATATAATTACACTTTAAGATTTATAGATGATAAAGAAATAGAAATTGATGGGAAAAAATATGTTTATAGCAAAGATTTTGAGTCGGGTAGTAGAGGAAATTATGCAATAAAGTGTATAGAAAAGTAACTTTAAAAATAAAAATATTTTTAGAAAATTTATTTATTTTGTTCATAACATTGTATAAATGCTTGTAATATAAGGGTTTTTACGATGTTTGTTTTTAAATATGATACGCCAGGATGCGTGTATATAAAAATACTTATAAAATATGTGTTGACAATGCTTTTTAATGATGATAATATTAATGAGTGCCTGAAATCTGTCAGTTAGTATTTAGGAGTGATAAAATGACAGTTACACTGAAAAATGCTAAACGCGTTATTGGCATAAAACAAGTTACTAAAGCGGTGAAAAACGATTTAGCGAAATGTGTTTACGTAGCAGATGACGCAGATGATAGAGTTTTAAGCCCTTTAAAAGAGCTTTGTATGACTAAAAATGTAGAAATGATTTTTGGAAATACAATGGCTGAACTAGGTAAATCCTGTAACATTGAAGTAGGAGCTGCTGCGGTAGCATTACTTTAAGGGATACCGTTAACTAAGCTGAAAATCTCACAGCAAGTGAGATTTCTTAATCTAAAATATCCGAAACAAGGATAGGGCTTTGAAGCCTTTGGAAATTTGAGGAAGGAGGTGCATGTATGCCTACAATAAATCAGTTGATTCGTAAAAGCAGACAGAGCATGCAGGAAAAATCTACAGCACCGGCATTAAAAAATTGCCCGCAGAAACGTGGTGTTTGCACAAGAGTATATACTACTACTCCTAAAAAACCAAACTCCGCATTGCGTAAAGTTGCCCGTGTTCGTTTAACGAATAGTATTGAAGTAACAGCTTATATCCCTGGTATTGGTCACAATCTTCAGGAACATAGTGTTGTTTTAATTAGAGGCGGTCGTGTAAAAGACTTACCAGGTGTGCGTTATCACATCATTCGTGGTTCTTTGGATACTGCAGGTGTTCAAAACCGTGAACAAGGAAGATCTAAATACGGTGCAAAACGTCCTAAGAAAAAATAATTACTAAAACATTGAAGACTATGACAAGGAGGGGTAGTAATGCCAAGAAAAGGTTCCGTACCTAAAAGAGATGTATTACCAGATCCGGTGTACAAATCCAAGGTTGTAACTAAATTCATAAATAAAGTTATGCTTTCCGGTAAAAAAGGTGTTGCTGAGAAAGTTGTATATGATGCATTTGACATTATAAAAGAAAAAACTGGTAAAGACCCGATGGAAGTTTTTGAAACTGCATTGAAAAATGTTATGCCAGTATTAGAAGTTCGTGCTCGCCGTGTTGGTGGTGCTAACTACCAAGTTCCTGTAGAAGTTCGTCAGGATCGTCGTATGACACTTGGTATTCGTTGGATTGTTAACTATGCTAGACTTCGTGGTGAAAAAACTATGAACGAACGTCTTTCCGGCGAATTAATGGATGCTGCTAATAACACAGGTGCAGCAATTAAGAAAAAAGAAGATACTCATAAAATGGCTGAAGCTAATAAAGCATTTGCTCATTATCGTTGGTAATTTTAAAGTATCTTTTGTATAATATAAGGAGCGATGAGTAAGTGGCAAGAGCATTTTCACTCGAAAAAACTCGTAACATTGGTATTATAGCACATATTGATGCTGGTAAAACCACTACTACAGAGCGTATTCTGTTCTACACAGGTATACTTCATAAAATGGGTGAAGTTCATGAAGGTGGAGCAACAATGGACTGGATGGCACAGGAAAAAGAAAGAGGTATTACAATTACTTCTGCTGCTACAACTTGCCATTGGAAAAACCATCGTATTAACATCATTGATACACCAGGCCACGTGGATTTCACAGTTGAAGTAGAACGCTCTCTTAAAGTACTTGATGGTGCTGTTACTGTATTATCCGCAAAAAGCGGTGTTGAACCTCAATCTGAAACAGTTTGGCGTCAAGCTGAAAGATATCATGTACCTCGTATGGTATACGTTAACAAAATGGATATCATCGGTGCTGACTTCTATAATGTTCTCAAAATGATGGTTGAACGTCTTAACGCACATCCAGTTGCTATTCAGATTCCAATCGGATCTGAAGATACTTTCCAAGGTCTTATTGACTTAATTAAAATGAAAGCTGTAATCTACGAAGAAGATTATACAAAAGAACCTGAATCCGTAGAAATTCCAGCTGAATATAAAGAAAAAGCTGAAGAATATCGTCAGAAAATGCTTGATTCTGTTGCAGAAACAGATGATGAATTAATGATGAAATATCTTGAAGGTGAAGAACTCACTGAAGAAGAAATCAAAGCTGCAATTCGTAAAGCTACAATCGCTTGCGAAATTACTCCAGTAGTTTGCGGTTCTTCTTACAAAGATAAAGGTATTCAGCCTATGCTTGATGCTGTTGTTGACTATATGCCAGCTCCAGTTGATATTCCAGCAATCAAAGGTATAAATCCTGATACAAATGAAGAAGACAAACGCGAATCTAGCGACGAAGAACCATTCGCAGCGTTAGCATTCAAAATTATGGCTGACCCATTTGTTGGTAAACTCGCATTCTTCCGTGTTTACTCCGGTACATTAAATGCTGGTTCTTATGTATTTAACTCTATAAAAGGCAAAAAAGAACGTATCGGACGTATTTTACAGATGCATGCAAACAACCGTAAAGAAATTGAAGTTGTTTACAGCGGTGATATCGCTGCTGCTGTAGGTCTTAAAGATACTACAACAGGTGATACACTTTGCGATGAAAATCATCCAATCATTCTTGAATCTATGGAATTCCCAGATCCAGTTATTTCCGTAGCTGTAGAACCAAAAACTAAAGCTGACCAGGAAAAAATGGGTATTGCTCTCCAGAAATTAGCAGAAGAAGATCCTACATTCCGTGTAAGAACTGATGCTGAAACTGGACAGACAATTATCTCTGGTATGGGTGAATTACATCTCGATATTATCGTAGACCGTATGAGCCGCGAATTTAAAGTAGATTGTAAAGTAGGTAAACCACAGGTTGCTTACCGTGAAACAATCCGCCAAACAGTTAAATCTGAAGGTAAATTCGTTCGTCAGTCCGGTGGTAAAGGTCAGTATGGTCATTGCTGGATTGAACTCATTCCACAAGATCCAGGTGAAGGTTTCTCCTTCGAAAGCAAAATCGTTGGTGGTGCTATTCCTAAAGAATACATCGGACCAATCGAAAATGGTATCAAAGAAGCTATGGAAAACGGTGTTGTTGCTGGTTATCCAATGGTTGATATCAAAGCTATCGTTTATGATGGTTCTTATCATGAAGTTGACTCCTCAGAAATGGCCTTCAAAGTTGCAGGTTCTATGGCATTCAAAGCTGGTGCTTTAAAAGCAAATCCAGTATTATTAGAACCATATGTAAAAGTTGAAGTTACTGTTCCTGAAGAATACATGGGCGATGTAATTGGTGACTTAAACTCCCGTCGTGGTCGTATCGAAGGTATGGAACCACGCAATGGTGTACAAGTAATCAACGCATTTGTTCCACTTTCTGAAATGTTCGGTTATGCAACCGACTTACGCTCTAAAACACAGGGTCGTGGGAACTACTCCATGGAAGTTTCTTACTATGATGAAGTTCCTAAAAATATATCTGATGCTATTGTCGCTAAAACAAAAGGCGAATAATAAAGGAGGAAATTAATTAAATGGCTAAACAGAAGTTTGAAAGAACTAAACCACATGTAAACATTGGTACAATCGGTCACGTTGACCATGGTAAAACTACTTTAACTGCTGCTATCACTAAAGTTTTATCTGAAAAAGGTATGGCTCAGTTCGAAGATTACAGCATGATTGATAAAGCTCCAGAAGAACGTGAACGTGGCATTACAATCAACACTGCACACGTTGAATATGAAACTGACAGCAGACACTATGCACACGTTGACTGCCCAGGCCATGCTGACTATGTTAAAAACATGATCACTGGTGCTGCTCAGATGGACGGTGCTATCCTCGTTGTTAGCGCTGCTGATGGCCCTATGCCACAGACTCGTGAACACATTCTTCTTGCTCGTCAGGTTGGTGTTCCTGCAATCGTTGTATTCCTTAACAAAGCTGACCAGGTTGACGATCCTGAACTTCTCGAACTCGTTGAAATGGAAGTTCGTGAGCTTCTTTCCAGCTATGACTTCCCAGGTGATGATATCCCTGTAATAACTGGTTCCGCTCTTCAAGCTCTTGAAGGCGATGCAGCTGCTAAAGAAAAAATTCTTGAATTAATGCAAGCTGTTGATGATTATATCCCAACTCCAACTCGTGACACTGATAAACCATTCTTAATGCCAGTTGAAGACGTATTCACAATCACTGGTCGTGGTACAGTTGCTACTGGCCGTGTAGAACGTGGTGAACTCAAACTTGGTGACACTGTTGAAATCGTTGGTCTTTCTGAAGAAAAGAAATCCACTACTGTAACTGGTATCGAAATGTTCCGCAAAATGCTTGATAGCGCTGTTGCTGGTGACAACATCGGTGCATTACTTCGTGGTGTAGACCGTAAAGAAATTGAACGTGGTCAAGTACTTGCTAAACCTGGTACTATTCATCCACACAAAAAATTCAAAGCTCAGGTTTACGTTCTTACTAAAGAAGAAGGTGGACGTCATACTCCATTCTTCTCCAACTATCGTCCACAGTTCTATTTCCGTACTACTGACGTTACTGGTGTTGTAACTCTTCCAGAAGGTACTGAAATGGTTATGCCTGGCGATAACATTGAAATGTCTATCGAACTTATCACTCCAATCGCTATTGAAAAAGGTCTTCGCTTCGCTATTCGTGAAGGTGGCCATACAGTAGGCGCTGGTCGTGTAATCGAAATCGACGAATAATTTTAAGCTTAAGTTTATTACTTTTAATAATTAATTTGTATAAGGGCGGCATTTTGCTGCCCTTATATAAAGTTCTTTTAAAATGCGATGACGCGGCAGATTGCTTGCATAAGGCAAGGGAACTGGCGTGGAGAAATTGTCCGGGTCATGAATCTGGGCGACAAGGAGGAAAATAATTTGGCTAAACAGCAGAAAATCAGAATTCGTTTAAAAGCATATGATCATAAAGCACTTGATCAGAGCTCCGTTAAAATTGTTGAAACAGCTAAAAGAACAGGTGCAATGGTATCTGGTCCTATTCCATTGCCTACCGAAAAAAATATTTTTACAATTTTAAGATCTCCACATGTTAATAAAGACTCTCGTGAACAGTTCGAAATGAGAACTCACAAACGTCTTATTGATATTTTAGAACCAACATCTAAAACTGTTGACGCTTTAATGCGTTTAGATTTGCCAGCAGGTGTGGATATCGAAATTAAATTGTAAGAGGAGGTGGCAATAGATGGCAAAAGTAATTTTAGGTAAAAAACTTGGCATGACTCAAATCTTTACTGAAGAAGGTAAAGTAGTTCCTGTTACAGTTGTAGAATCCGGTAAAAATGTTGTTCTTCAGAGCAAAACTGTTGAAACTGATGGCTACAATGCCGTTCAGATTGGCTTTGGAACAGTTAAAGAAAAAAATGTAACTAAACCAATGAAAGGCCATTTCGCAAAAGCTGGCGTTGAACCAGTAAAATTTATTCGTGAATTACGCCTTGCAGATGTTCCTGAATATAAAGCTGGTGACTCCATCAGCGTTGACATATTTGGTGCCGGTGATTTAGTTGATGTTACTGGTACTTCCAAAGGTAAAGGTTTTGCCGGTGGTATTAAACGTCATAACTTTGCTAGAGGTCCTATGGGTCACGGTTCTAAATCTCATCGTGAACCAGGTTCTACAGGTGCTATGATTTCTGGTCATGGTGGACGTGTACTAAAAGGTAAAAAATTACCAGGCCGTATGGGTGGCGCTAAAGTTACAGTTCAGCGTTTAAGCGTTGTACGTGTTGATGCAGACCGTAACCTTATTTTAATCAAAGGTGCTATTCCTGGTGCTAAAAATAGCTTTGTTGTAATTAAAGATACAGTTAAACCTAAGAAATAATAATTGGAAGGAGGATATGCTATATTATGCCTAAAGTAGCAGTTTATACAGTTGCCGGCCAGCAGATCGGTGATATCGAATTAAATGAAAGCGTATTTGGCGTTGAAGTTAACGAAGGTCTTGTTCATCAAGCAGTTGTAATGCAGTTGGCAGCTCAGCGTTTAGGAACGCATGCAACAAAAACTAGAGGTTTAGTACGCGGTGGCGGTCGTAAACCTTGGAAACAAAAAGGTACAGGTCGTGCTCGTAGCGGAAGCACCCGTTCCCCACTTTGGGTAGGCGGTGGTACAGTTTTTGGTCCATCTCCTCGTTCCTATGCATTCAGAATGCCTCGTAAACAGCGTCGTTTAGCAATTAAATGCGCTTTAACAGATAAAGTAAACAATGGTGATTTCATTGTATTAGAAAGCTTAGATTTCGCAGCTCCTAAAACAAAAGAAGTTGTAAAAATGATGAGCGATTTCAACGTTGCAGAGAAAGCTCTTATCGTTACTGCTGATGTAGTAGAAAACGTAGAGAAATCTTCTCGCAATATCCCTGGTGTAAAAGCTATCAGTTCTTGCGGATTAAATGTATATGATATCTTAAATCATAACAAACTCTTCATTACTAAAGATGCTATTACACGTATTGAGGAGGTATTAGCATAATGGAAGCTAGAGATATCATTATCAGACCGCTTGTTACAGAAATGACAACTGAATTGATGGAAGAAGGCAAATACGTATTTGTAGTTGCTAAAGAAGCTAACAAAATTGAAATTGCCAAAGCAGTATCTACTATCTTCAACGTAAAAGTTGAATCCGTAAATACAGTTAACGTTCTTGGTAAAGTAAAACGTATGGGCCGTAATCTTGGCAAACGTTCTGACTATAAAAAAGCAATCGTAAAACTTGCAGCTGGAGAAACTATCGAGTTCTTCCAAGCTTAAGTAAAAAATAAAAAGGAGGTTAATTAAGTGGCAGTAAAGAGTTTTAAACCTTATTCTGCAGGTAGAAGATTTATGACTGTTTCTTCTTTTGAAGAAATTACAGCAAAAAAACCTGAGAAATCCTTGGTTGAAAGTCTTAAAAAGAACGGTGGTCGTAACTTCCAGGGCCGTTTAACAGTAAGACATCAAGGCGGCGGACACAAACGTTTATATCGTGTAATCGATTTCAAACGTAATAAAGATGGTGTTCCAGCACGCGTTGCTACTATAGAATATGATCCAAACCGTAGCGCTCGTATCGCACTTCTTAACTATTTCGATGGTGAGAAACGTTACATCTTAGCTCCAGATGGATTAAAAGTTGGTGACCAGATTGTATCCGGTCCAGAAGCAGATATTAAAGTAGGTAATGCATTACCACTTGCTAATATTCCACTTGGTACATTAGTACACAACATTGAAATGAAAATCGGTAAAGGCGGTCAGATGGTTCGTTCCGCTGGTGCAGCTGCTCAGCTTATGGCTAAAGAAGGCAACTATGCTCTCTTACGTATGCCATCTGGTGAAATCCGTAAAATCCATATCAATTGCCGTGCAACAATCGGTCAGATTGGTAACTTAGAACATGAAAACCTCACAATTGGTAAAGCAGGTCGTAACCGTTGGTTAGGCGTTCGTCCTGAAAACCGTGGTGTTGCGATGAACCCTAATGACCATCCACATGGTGGTGGGGAAGGCCGTAGCCCAGTTGGACGTAAACATCCTGTTACTAAATGGGGTAAATGTGCTATGGGTGCTAAAACTCGCCGTAAAAAAGCATCTGATAAACTCATCGTTAAACGTCGTGCAAAACGTCGTAAATAATAAATTTATGAATAAGGTAGCTTAATTGATTACCTTATTCTAAAATGAAAGGAGGACATATTTTGTCAAGATCAGTAAAAAAAGGACCTTACGTTGCAGAAAGCCTTGAAAAGAAAATTGATGCTTTAAATGCAGCTAATGACAAAAAAGTTGTTAAAACTTGGTCCCGCAGTTCGACAATCCTTCCTACATTTGTAGGCCATACAATTGCAGTTCATGATGGTCGCAAACATGTACCTGTATATGTTACAGAAGACATGGTTGGTCATAAACTTGGTGAATTTGCACCAACAAGAACTTACAAAGGCCATGCTGGCGAAGAAAGACGTACATCTTTAAGATAATTGTTGAAAGGAGGAACAACTGTGGAAGCTAAAGCAGTAGCAAAATATATCCGTATTTCTCCGCGTAAAGTACGTATTGTTATGAATCTTATTCGTGGCAAAAACGTAGCTGACGCGTTTGCAATATTGAAATTCACACCTAAAGCAGGTGCTGATGTAATTAATAAAGTTTTAAAATCAGCAGTAGCAAATGCTGAAAATAATTTTGATATGAATCCTGATAACCTCTATGTGGCTACAGCATTCGTTGATCAGGGACCTACCCTTAAACGTATTCACCCACGTTCCCGTGGACAGGCATTCAAAATCTTAAAACGTACATCTCATGTTACGATCGTAGTTAAAGAAAAATAATTAGAAGGAGGGAATAGATTTGGGACAAAAAGTTAATCCACATGGTATGCGCCTTGGTATCGTAAAAACTTGGGATGCGAAGTGGTATGCTGGTAAAGATTTCGCTGCTAACTTACACGAAGATATTAAAATTCGTAGCTTCTTAAAAGAGACTTTAAAAGTTGCTGGCGTATCTAAAATTGAAACAGAACGTTCTAAAAATCGTCTCAGATTAACTATTCATACTGCTAAACCTGGTATGGTTATCGGCCGTGGTGGTTCTGGTATTGAACAGCTTAAAAAAGGCCTTAAAAAATACACTGATAAACACGTAGATATTAATATCGCAGAAATTAAACAGCCAGATATGGATGCTACACTCGTAGCTGAAAACATCGCTTCTCAGCTCGAACGTCGTGTTGCTTTCCGTCGTGCAATGAAACAGGCTGTTAGCCGTACAATTCGTATGGGTGCAAAAGGTATTAAAGTAACAGTAGGTGGCCGTCTCGGCGGTGCTGAAATTGCTCGTAGTGAATCTTACCGTGAAGGTAGTATTCCACTTCATACTTTACGTGCTGATATTGATTATGGTACAGCTGAAGCACATACAACTTATGGCCGTCTTGGCGTAAAAGTATGGATCTTCAAAGGTGAAGTTCTTCCTGAAAAGAAACTTGCTGCACAAGCAGAAGCTGTTGAAGGGAGCGAAGATTAATGTTAATACCTAAAAGAGTAAAATACCGTAAACAGTTCCGTGGTACTATGAAAGGTAAAGCTCATAAAGGTAATACTGTAGTACATGGTGAATTCGGTTTACAAGCTCTCGAACCTGCATGGATTACAAACCGTCAGATCGAAGCAGCTCGTATTGCGATGACTCGTTATATTAAACGTGGTGGTCAGGTTTGGATTAAAATCTTCCCTGATAAACCAGTAACTGCAAAACCTGCTGAAACTCGTATGGGTAGCGGTAAAGGTTCACCTGAATACTGGGTAGCAGTAGTTAAACCAGGTCGTATTATGTTTGAAATGGGCGGCGTTAGTGAAGAAGTTGCTAAAGAAGCTATGCGTCTTGCAAGCCATAAACTCCCAATCAAAACAAAATTTGTTAAGCGTGAAGTGCAAGGGGAGGGTGAAGTAAATGAAGGTTAATGAAATACGTGAAATGAGTGCTGGCGAACTTAACCAGAAACTTGCTTCGCTTAAAGAAGAATTATTCAACCTCAGATTCCAGCTTGCTACAGGTCAGCTTGAAAACCCTATGCGTATCAAAGAAGTAAAGAAAACTATTGCTCGTATTAAAACTATTCAACGCGAACAAGAATTAAAAGCTTAATAGTTAAGATTAGACTAATAGATAATAAATGATATGCAGAAGGAAGGAGGTTCTTTTAATGAGCGAAATTAGAAATGAACGCAAGACTAAAGTTGGTAAAGTTGTAAGCGACAAAATGGAAAAAACTATTGTTGTTGCTGTAGTTGATACTGAAAGTCATCCACTCTATAAAAAATCAGTTAAGAAAACTGTTAAATTTAAAGCACATGATGAAAACAACGAAGCTCACGTAGGAGATACAGTTTCTATTATGGAAACTCGTCCTTTATCTAAAGATAAACGTTGGAGACTCGTTGAAATTCTTGAAAGAGCAAAATAATTTGTTACTTGATATAGAATTTTAGAAGGAGGTAAAGCAATGATTCAGCAACAAACAATGTTGAATGTTGGTGATAACACTGGTGCAAAAGAAATTATGTGTATCCGTGTAATGGGCGGTTCTTATCGTAAATATGCCAACATTGGTGATATAATCGTAGCTGCAGTTAAATCTGCTTCACCTGGTGGAATGGTTAAAAAAGGTGACGTTGTTAAAGCTGTAGTAGTACGTTCTAAAAAGGGTTTACGTCGTGTTGACGGTTCTTATATCCGCTTTGATGAAAACGCTGCTGTTATTATTAAAGATGATAAAACTCCACGCGGAACTCGTATTTTTGGCCCGGTAGCCAGAGAATTACGTGACAAAGATTTCATGAAAATCGTTTCACTGGCACCAGAAGTAATTTAATAAATAGACAGGAGGTGCCAAGATTTGTCACAGGCTAAATTGCATGTAAAAAAAGGTGATACAGTTTTAGTATTATCCGGTAAAGATAAAGGTAAACAAGGTAAAATCCTTCAGGCTATGCCTGCTAAAGATAAAGTTGTAGTTGAAGGCGTTAACAAAATTAAACGTCATACTAAACCTAATCAGAAAGCTCCAAACGGCGGTATCATTGAAAAAGAAGCTCCTATGTTTGCTTCTAAAGTTATGGTAGTTTGCCCAGCTTGTTCTAAAGCAACTCGTGTTGCGAAAAAAGAAATTGATGGTAAAATGGTTCGTGTATGCAAAAAATGCGGTGAAGCATTAGACCAAGCAAAATAATTGAGGAAGGAGGATATCTTGGTGGATAGATTACAAGAAAAATATATCAATGAAGTTGTTCCTGCTATGACTGAAAAATTCGGTTATAAAAATGTAATGCAACTTCCTAAGATTGAAAAAGTTATCATTAGTATGGGTGTTGGTGAAGCTGCTCACAACTCTAAAGCATTAGATTCTGCTGTAGCTGACCTCACTATTATCGCTGGTCAGAAACCTGTTTTGACTCGTGCGAAAAAATCTCTTGCTGCATGGAAATTACGTGCAGGAATGCCTATTGGCGCTAAAGTTACTCTTCGTGGAACTCGTATGTATCAGTTCCTTGATAAATTTATGAATATCGCTTTGCCTCGAGTTCGTGACTTCCGTGGCGTAAGCCCTAAAGCTTTTGATGGTCGCGGAAACTATTCAGTTGGTCTTAAAGAACAATTGATTTTCCCTGAAATCGAATATGATAAAATCGAAAAAATTCATGGTATGAATATTATTATTGTTACTACGGCAAAGACTGATGAAGAAGCTAGAGCTCTTCTTAAATTAATGGGTATGCCGTTTAGTGCTTAATTCTTAAGAGGAGGTATACTGATCTATGGCCAGAAAGGCAATGGTCCAGAAATGGAGTCAAGAACCTAAATTTAAGGTTCGTAAATATAACAGATGCAAAATCTGTGGTCGTCCACATGGTTATATGCGTAAATTTGAAATGTGTCGTATTTGTTTTAGAGAACAAAGCTACAAAGGCGCAATCCCTGGCGTAACAAAAGCTAGTTGGTAAGGTTGAAAGAAAGGAGGATATCGATTTATGGGAATGACTGATCCTATTGCAGATATGTTAACTCGTTTGCGTAATGCAAACTCCGTACTTCATGATAAAGTTGAAATTCCTGGTTCTAAAATTAAACAGGCTATTGCAGAAGTTCTTAAAGAAGAAGGTTTCATTAAAGACTTCTCCTTCGCAGAAGATAACAAACAAGGTGTTATCACAATTAACTTGAAATATGGTCCAAACCGTGAACAAGTAATCACTGGTATTAAACGTATTTCTAAACCTGGTCTTCGTGCTTATGCTAAGAAAGATCAATTACCTCGCGTACTTGGTGGTCTTGGTATTGCTATCATCTCTACTTCTAAAGGTATTATGAGTGATAAACAAGCACGTCGTGAAGGTGTTGGCGGCGAAGTTTTAGCTTACGTATGGTAAAATTAGTTTTAGACTAGGAGGTGTACAGATGTCAAGAATTGGTAGAGAACCGATTACAATCCCTGCTGGGGTTACTGTAACAGTTGATGAACATAATCACGTAGCGGTTAAAGGTCCTAAAGGAGAAATTAGCCGTGACTGTCATAAAGATATGAAAATTACAGTAGGTGAAGGCGTTGTAACAGTAGAACGTCCATCCGAAGATAAAATGCATAGATCTTTACATGGTCTTACTCGTACTCTTATCAACAATATGGTTGTAGGTGTAACACAAGGCTTTGTAAGAAATCTTGAAATTAATGGTGTAGGTTATAGAGCTGCACAGGCTGGTAAAAACCTTAACTTATCTTTAGGTTTTTCCCATCCAGTAGTTGTTGAACCTCCTGTTGGAATCAAATTAGAAGCTCCTGCTCCTAACAAGATTGTTGTATCTGGTATCGATAAAGAAGCAGTTGGCGCTATGGCAGCTAAAATTCGTTCTTACAGAGAACCTGAACCTTACAAAGGAAAAGGTATTAAGTACGAAGGCGAACATATCCGTCGTAAAGCTGGTAAAACTGGTTCTAAGAAATAATAATCTTTAGTTAGAAATAGAAAGGAGAGGCTGGTTTTGTTTAATAAACAGGATAAAAATAAAGCTCGTCAGAAACGTCATTTAAGAGTTCGTAATCATATTTCTGGCACAGCTGAAAGACCTCGTTTAAACGTATTCCGTAGCTTAAGCAACATTTATGCTCAAGTTATTGATGATGTTAATGGTGTTACATTAGTATCCGCAAGCTCTAAAGATAAAGATTTCAACGCTTACGGCGGTAACATCGAAGCAGCTAAAGCTGTAGGTGCAGCTGTAGCAAAACGTGCTCTTGAAAAAGGCATTACTGAAGTTGTATTTGACCGCGGTGGCTATGTATATCATGGTCGTGTAGCAGCTTTAGCAGATGCAGCTCGTGAAGCTGGTCTAAAATTCTAATATTGGAACAGGAGGTAAATTAATGGCCAAGATTGACGCTAACGCACTTGAATTAGAAGAAAAAGTTGTGTATATTAATCGCGTTGCTAAGGTTGTAAAAGGTGGCCGTCGCTTTTCTTTCAGCGCTCTTGTTGTAGTAGGCGATAAAAACGGTCATGTTGGTGCAGGTCTCGGTAAAGCTAGCGAAGTACCTGAAGCAATCAGAAAAGGCATTGAAGATGCTAAAAAGAATCTTGTAGAAGTTTCTTTAGTAGATAAAACTATTCCACACGAAAGCCTCGGTGTATTCGGTGCAGGTCGTGTGCTCTTAAAACCAGCTGCAAAAGGTACTGGTGTTATCGCAGGTGGTCCAGCTCGTGCAGTCTTAGAACTTGCAGGTGTTGGTAATATCTTAACAAAATCTCTTGGTTCTTCTAACCCTAATAACATGGTTCGTGCAACTATTAAAGGTTTAGAACAGCTTAAAAAAGCTGAGCTCGTAGCTGAACTTCGTGGAAAATCCGTTCAGGAACTTTTAGGTTAAGGAGGAAATATTTCAATGGCAAAAGTGAAAATTACCCTTACAAGAAGTCTGATCGGCAGACCTGAAACTCAGAGAAGAACAATTCAGGCTTTGGGATTACGTAAATTAAATTCTACAGTAGAACATGAAGATACAGCTACAATTAGAGGTATGATTCATAAAGTAGAACATCTTATTACAGTAGAAAAAATCGGCGAATAATTTAGAGGAGGTGTCCAGGTTATGAAATTACATGAATTATCACCAGCACCGGGCTCTAGAAAAGTTCGTATTCGTGTTGGTCGTGGTTTAGGTTCTGGTTTAGGTAAAACTTCCGGACGTGGTCATAAAGGTCAGAACGCTCGTTCTGGTGGCGGCGTACGTACAGGTTTTGAAGGTGGCCAGATGCCTTTATACCGTAGATTGCCAAAACGCGGCTTCAAAAATATTTTTGCAAAAGAATATGCTGAAGTAAACGTTTCTTCTTTAAATCGTTTTGAAGATGGCGCAACAGTAGATCCAGCAGCATTAGTAGAAGCAGGTATCCTTAAAAACGTTTGTGACGGTGTACGTGTTCTTGGTAACGGCGAAATTACTAAGAAATTAACTGTTGTAGCAAACGGCTTCACAAAATCTGCTGAAGAAAAAATTACAGCAGCAGGTGGAAAAGTAGAGGTGATCTAAGTGCTTTCAGCTCTTAGCAATATCCTCAAAATCACCGAATTGCGACAGAAAATAGTATTTACACTAATTATGTTTGCAGTCTTCAGGCTCGGGACTCATATCCCGGTGCCTGGAGTAAATCCTTCAGTAATTGAACAGTTATTTAACAGCGGTAACTTGTTTGGCTTGTTGGATTTATTTTCCGGTGGTGCTTTAAGTAAATTTTCTCTCTTTGCTATGAGTATTACCCCATATATCAACGCGTCAATTATTATTCAATTATTGACCGTAGTAGTACCTACTTTGGAACAGTGGTCTAAAGAAGGTGAAGAGGGACATAAAAAGATAACCAAGACGACCCGTTATTTGACTGTTGTCTTGGCATTTTTACAAGCTATAGGTATGTCTATTGGTCTTAAACAGGCCATAATTAATCCTAGTATTACATCAATTCTTATTATTGCAATTACCCTAACAGCAGGAACAGTGTTCCTCATGTGGATTGGTGAGCAGATAACTGCACATGGTGTGGGAAATGGTATATCGCTTATCATTTTCGCAGGTATCGTTGCAGCACTTCCACAAAATTTGGGTACTATATATAATTACTTGCAAGCAGGCACAATAAGCTATTTTAATGTGTTATTCTTTGCAATAATCGCCCTTGCTATGATTGTTTTTGTTATTGCCATTCAGCAAGGACAACGTAGAGTTCCGGTGTCTTACGCAAAACGCGTTGTAGGTCGTAAAACTTACGGTGGCCAATCTACGCATATACCGCTTAAAGTAAATCAGGCCGGCGTTATACCAATCATCTTTGCATCATCAGTATTGATGTTCCCAGCTACTTTAGCTCAGTTTGTACAAACTCCTTGGATTAAAACAATTGCTGATTATTTCCAATGGGGAACACCTTTTCAAAGTGCTGTATATGCATTATTGATTTTATTTTTTACGTATTTTTACACTGCGGTTACATTTAAAATTCCGGATCTCGCTGATAATTTGAAAAAATACGGTGGTTTTATTCCTGGAATTCGTCCAGGTCAGGCAACTGCAGATTATTTAGACCGTATTATGACACGTATTACATTAGCGGGTGCATTTTTCCTTGCATTCATTGCAATTTTACCAACAATGATAGCTGGTGCTACTCATATTGAAGGAATTCATTTTGGTGGTACAGCATTATTAATCGTAGTTGGGGTTGCTCTTGATACGATGAAACAAATTGAATCAATGGTCGTAATGCGCCATTATGAAGGTTTTATGAAGTAAGGAGGATTTTTATGCACATCCTTTTAATGGGCCCTCCTGGTGCTGGTAAAGGTACACAGGCAGCTAGGCTAGTAGAAGAATTTAAAATTCCTCATATCTCCACTGGGGATATGTTTCGTGCAGCAGTAAAAGAAGGTACTGAACTTGGAAAACAAGCAAAAACTTGCATGGATGCTGGAAAATTAGTTCCAGATGAAGTTACAATTGGTATTGTAAAAGAACGTTTAGCTAAAGCTGACTGCGAAAAAGGATTTATTTTGGATGGTTTTCCTCGTACAGTAGAACAAGCTGTGGCTTTGGATAAAATTTTAAGTGAATTAGGTTTAAAACTTAACTGTGCTTTGAACGTTGCTGTTCCAGCAAGTGAATTAATCAGAAGAGCAGTTGGTCGTCGTATTTGTAAAAAATGCGGTGCTACTTATCATGTAGAATTTAAGCCATCTAAGAAAGACGGAATTTGTGACGTGTGCGGCGGTGACCTTTATCAAAGAGCTGACGACAGCGAAGCAACAATGAAAAATCGTCTTTCTGTTTATGAAGAACAGACAAAGCCTCTTATTTCTTATTATGAAAAAGAAGAACTTTACAAAGAAGTTGACGGAAGTCAGTCAATGGATAAAGTATTCCAAGACATTGTTGCAATTTTGCGCAGTTAATTGATAATATAATACGGTAATATATCTGTTGTAAAAAAAGTGTGAAAAAAATCGCTGATAATGATATATTTAAACGCTGTAATATGTTATAATTAATATTCGGGCAGTAAACAGAAATGTTTTTCTGTGGCAGATAACAATAATGTTGGGCATGGCATTGCTGTAAAAACGGATTACTGACAGGTTTGGGCATATCATGGGCATGATAATTCAAACCTCAAAGAGTTTTCGGCCCAACTTAAGCTTTAATTGAAGGAGAATTTCATGTCTAAGCAAGATGTAATTGAAGTTGAAGGTAAAGTATTAGAGGCTTTGCCTAATGCAATGTTTAAAGTGGAGTTAGAAAACGGACATGTTGTTCTAGCTCATGTTTCTGGGAAAATTCGCATGAATTTTATCCGCATCCTGCCAGGTGATAAAGTTACTATTGAACTTACGCCTTATGATTTGACCAGAGGCCGAATCACTTACCGTTTTAAATAAGACCTATTGGGAAATAGGCATTATAGCAATGTAGAAGGAGGTACATGCAGTGAAAGTTAGACCATCAGTAAAACCTATTTGTGAAAAATGTAAAGTTATTAAACGCAAAGGTCATGTAATGGTTATTTGCGAAAATCCTAAACATAAACAAAAACAAGGATAAGGAGGTGCTCATTGTATGGCACGTATTGCCGGTGTAGATTTACCACGCGATAAACGAGTTGAAATTGCTTTAACATATATTTTTGGTATTGGTATTAAAACTTCTCAGGATATCTTAGCTGCTACTGGTATTAATCCAGATACTAGAGCTCGTGATCTCACTGAAGATGAAGTTGCTAAGTTACGTGAATATATCGACAAAAATCATCTTGTAGAAGGTGACCTTCGTCGTGAAATTTCTTTAAATATTAAACGTTTAGTTGAAATTGGCTGCTATCGCGGTAGACGCCATCGTTTAGGCTTACCTGTACGCGGTCAGAACACTAAAAACAACGCACGTACTCGTAAAGGTCCTAAAAAGACTGTAATGGGTAAAAAAGGCTAAGAAGAAGGAGGTTTAATAAGTGGCAGCAAATAAATCATCTCGTCCAAAGAGAAAAGATCGTAAAAATGTCGAATACGGTGTGGCTCACATTCGTTCGACTTTCAATAATACAATTGTTACTATCACTGATAAAAATGGTAATGCTTTATCCTGGGCTAGTGCTGGCGGACTTGGCTTCAGAGGCTCTAGAAAAAGCACTCCATTTGCAGCTCAAATGGCAGCAGAAGTTGCAGCAAAAGCAGCAATGGAACATGGTTTAAAACAGGTTGAAGTATATGTAAAAGGTCCTGGTGCAGGTCGTGAAGCTGCAATCAGATCTTTACAGGCAACTGGTCTTGAAGTTAACATGATTAAAGATGTTACTCCAATTCCTCATAATGGTTGTCGCCCACCTAAACGTAGAAGAGTATAATTAGGAGGTTGAAGTAGAAATATGGCTATTGACAGAGTTCCTTCTCTGAAAAGATGTCGCGCTCTCGGCTTAGAAACAGCTGTAGTTGGTCTTGCAAAAAGCTCCAAAAGACAGCCTAAACGTTCTGGTCGTAAAGTAAGCGAATACGGAATGCAGTTAAAAGAAAAACAAAAAGCTAAATTTATATATGGTGTATTAGAAAAACAGTTTAGAGCTTATTATGATAAAGCTAAAACTATGCCAGGCGTAACAGGTGAAAACTTACTTGGTCTTCTCGAACGTAGAATTGACAACGTTGTTTTCCGTTTAGGTCTTGCATCCACTCGTCGTCAGGCTCGTCAGCTCGTTTCCCATGGTCACATCACTGTTAATGGTAAACGTCTTGACATTCCTTCCGCTTTAATTAAAGTTGGCGATGTAATCGGTGTTAAAGAAAAAAGCCGTGGTACTGCATTATTCAAAGAAATTGCAGAAAGCAAAAATGCTTTAAACGTACCAGCTTGGCTTACTGCTGATATCCAGAATCTTAGCGGTTCTGTTACAAGATTCCCTAACCGCGACGAAATTGATATTCCAGTTGATGAACAGGCGATTGTCGAATTGTACTCCAGATAATATGTCTGTGTTTTATAGCGCATAGAATAGGAGGTTGTTTCAGATGATCGAAATCGAAAAACCAAAGATTGAGATTGTGGAAATAAGTGAAGACAACCGTTATGGTAAATTTGTCTGTGAACCATTGGAACGCGGATATGGTACTACTCTTGGCAACAGCTTACGTCGTATTTTGTTGTCTTCTTTAGAGGGTGCAGCTATAACATCTATCAAAATTGATGGTGTTCTTCATGAATTTTCTACTATTCCTGGGGTTCGTGATGATGTAACAAACATTATTTTAAACTTAAAAGAATTATGCTTAAAAATGCATGATGAAGAACCTCATACCATTCGTATAGATGTTACTGGTGAAAAAGAAGTAACAGCAGCAGACATTATTGTTGATTCTGATATTGAGATTCTCAATAAAGATTTGCATATTGCTACTGTTGATGAAACTGGTTCTTTGAAAATGGAAATGGTAGTTGAACGTGGAAGAGGATATACACCTGCTGATAAAAATAAAAAACCAGATCAGGTTATTGGTATTATCCCTATCGATTCCATCTTCTCTCCTATTCAAAGAGTTAACTACACAGTAACAGATACTCGTGTTGGTAATGTTACCGACTATGATAAACTTACATTAGAAGTATGGACTGATGGTTCTATAAAACCAGAAGAAGCAGTAAGTAAATCAGCTAGCATTTTGATTACTCACTTGCGTCTATTCCAGAATATGGGTGGTTCTGTAGAAGATATTCCTGCTGATGAAGGAATTTTCAATACACCAGAAGAAGATAATACTTCTAAAGTTATGGAAATGACAATCGAGGATCTTGATTTATCTGTACGTTCTTACAACTGCTTGAAGAGAGCTGAAATCAACACTGTTGCAGATTTAATGCAAAAGAGTGAAGATGATATGATTAAAGTTAGAAACCTTGGTCGTAAATCTCTTGAAGAAGTTAAGAAAAAATTACAGGAATTGGGATTAACACTCGCTGAAAAAGAATAACAGGAAAGGACAGGCTGCTAATGGGCTACAGTAAATTAGGACGCAACTCCAGTGCACGTAAAGCTTTATTCCGTAGTGTGCTAGTTTCCCTTTTTAAACATGAACGCATTGAAACTACTGAAGCTAAGGCTAAAGAAATCAGCGGTCTTGCTGAAAAACTCATTACCCTTGCAAAACGCGATGACTTAAGTGCTCGCCGTCAGGTTATTGCTGAACTTGTTGATAAAGAAGTTGCAAAAAAATTATTCGATGAAATTGCACCTAAATATAATGACCGCAATGGTGGTTATACTCGTATTCTTAAATTAGGCGTACGTCGTGGTGACGCTGCTCCAATGGCTCTTTTAGAGTTAGTAAAATAATTTAGAATTAGTAATTCATTGAATTATTGATATGTGAGGCGGTCAAATGGGCCGCCTTCGCCTTATCAATTAAGTTAAAAATTTAATTAATAGATTTTTGGTTTACTTGATAAGGTGATTGTGTTAACAATTTAAAATGGGTATAATAAGAACTGTAATTTTGATTGCAGTTCTTATTTTTTTATATAGATTTATAGGTGATGATATTGAGTTTTATAGAAGTGAAAAATCTCACACATATTTTTAGGGAAAATGATGAGAAAAAAACAGAAAAAATAGCGTTAGATAATATTAATTTAAAGATAGATAAAGGTGAATTTATAGCTATTATTGGCGTTAATGGTTCAGGCAAGTCAACACTAGCAAAGCATTTCAATGGCTTATTATTGCCAAGTGAAGGCGAATGTATTGTTGATGGCATGAAAGTTGATGATAGTGAGGATATTTGGAAAGTACGTCAAAAAGTAAGTATGGTATTTCAAAATCCTGACAATCAAATAATCGCTACTGTAGTAGAAGATGATATTGCTTTTGGCCCTGAAAATATGGGTCTTGAGCGTGAAGAAATAAAAGATAGAATAGAATTTGCTTTAAAATCTTTGCATATTGAGCATTTGCGCAAGATGCCACCGCATTTGTTATCAGGTGGGCAAAAACAATTGACTGCTATTGCTGGGGCTATAGCGATGCGTACTCAATGTATAGTTTTAGACGAACCGACAGCAATGCTTGACCCACAGGGTAGAAATGCTGTAATGAAAGCTTTGAAGGAATTACATGAAAAATATAATATAACTATTATTATAATTACACATTTCATGGAAGAAGCTGTGCAGGCAGATAGAATTATTGTCATGAATGATGGCAAGATAATACAAGATGGTATGCCAAAAGATATTTTTAAACAAAAGGAAAATTTAAAGAAAATCGGTCTTAGTGTACCTTTAGCTGTAGATATTGTAGATGCTTTGCAGAAAAAAGGTTTGAAACTAGCTAATCTTTTTGATAATGAAAATTTAGCTAAAGAATTACAACAATTAATATGCAAATAATATTAAATAGATTTTAAAGTGGTGAGAAGATGCCAATAGAGGTAAAAAATATAAGTTATATTTATATGGAAAATACGCCATATGAAAAAAAAGCATTAAATAATGTTAGTTTAACAATAAATGAAGGTGAATTTGTAGCTATTGCAGGTCATACAGGTTCAGGAAAATCCACACTTATGCAACATTTTAATGGTTTATTAAATCCTACTAAAGGTGAAGTTTTTATTGATGGTATTGACATTAATAAAAAGAAGGATAAAAAGACTTTAAATGCTAGGCGTAGTGTGGGTATGGTGTTTCAATATCCAGAACAACAATTATTTGAGGAAAGTATTTTTGCAGATATTGCTTTTGGCCCTAGAAATTTTGGTTGTAGTGAAGATGAAGTAAAGCAAAGAGTCAAAGAAGCAATGGATTTTGTAGAATTAGATTATGAGGAATATAAAGATAAATCTCCTTTTTTATTGAGTGGCGGTCAAATGAGACGTGTGGCAATAGCTGGAATAATAGCATTAAAGCCTAAATATCTAGTTTTAGATGAGCCGACAGCAGGTCTTGACCCTAGACTTAAACAGAATTTATTGCAAAAGGTAAAAAAATTACATCAAAAAGAAAAGATGACAATTATTATGGTATCGCATAATATGGACGATATAGCACTTTTGGCAGATAAGGTAGCTATTATGAGACAGGGAAAATTAATGATATATGGCGAGCCACGCGAAGTTTTTACACATAAAGATGTAATTGAACAAGCAGGCTTATTAGAGCCAGAAGTGATGCAATTATTGCGAAAAATAAAAGAATATGGTTTAGATGTGGATATAAATGCTTTAAATAAACAAGAAGCCTTAAATAATATTTTAGTAGCTTTGAGAAAGAGAGGGATAAAATGCTAACTGATATAAAAATTGGTCAATTTTTCCCAGCAAATTCTTTATTGCATAAATTAGATGCTAGATTGAAAATCGTAAGTTTATTTATTTTAATCGTGGGGATTTTTGTTTTTGATAGCCAATTAGATTATATTATATGGTGCATGTTAATTGGAACTTTGATGTATATGTCAAAAATTCCCTTAAAAATGTTTTTTATATCCATAAAGCCAATTATCTGGATTATTTTATTTACTTTTATTTTGCATTTATTTACAACGCAAGGAAAAGTTATTTTTGAAATTTGGAAGCTCAGTATTACATGGGAAGGTTTGGCAAATGGTAGTTTTGTCTGCCTTAGGTTGTTATTATTGATGTTTGGAGCATCTTTATTAACATTTACAACGCCACCACTTGTATTATCTGATGCTTTGGAAGATTTGATGAAGCCATTAAAAAGATTTGGCGTGCCTGCTCATGAATTGGCTATGATGATGACAATAGCACTTCGTTTTATTCCTACTTTATTGGAAGAAACAGATAAAATTATAAAAGCTCAAAAATCTCGTGGTGCTGATTTTATGACAGGGAATATCTTAAAAAGAGTCAAAGCTTTTATGCCAATATTGATACCGTTATTTATCAGTGCTTTTCGCAGAGCAGATGATTTAGCTATGGCTATGGAAGCAAGATGTTATCATGGCGGAGTGGGTAGAACACGCTTGAAACAATTGAGTTTTGCTTCTAGAGATTATATAGCAATGACTGCTTTTATAGGGATTTTATTAATTTTGACAGTTATAAAAATAGTTTTTCCCCATATGGTATTATTTACTTTATAAAATTAAATATGTATAATCTAAAAGAACTAGTTTATTTTAAATGTATATAATAGACTAGTTCTTTTTTGAAGCGATAAAATAAAAAATTAAACGAGGATAGAAAATGAAATCTGAACATAAGGAAATGATGAAAGCTAGAAGACGTAATATAAAACTTACGCTTAGTTATGATGGGACAAATTATCATGGTTTTCAAAGACAGACTAAAGTTGTAGCTGTGCAAAATGTATTAGAGGGTGCATTATTTAAATTATTTGGCGATAGTATTGAGTTAGCGGCAGCAGGTAGAACTGATGCTGGTGTTCATGCTATAGGTCAAGTGGTGAATTTTTTTACTGATGGAACTATTCCTATTCAAAATGTAGTGCGTGCAGGAAATCGCTTGTTGCCAGATGATATAGTTTTATTAAAAGCAGAAGAAGCTGACCGTGATTTTAGTGCACTACATAGTGTAAAATCTAAGATTTATATTTATAAGGTTTTTGAAAATGAATTAGCAGACCCATTTATGAGTAGATTTTATTGGCATGTAAATAAAAAATTAAATTTAGAAGATATGCAAGAGGCTTTAAAATATATTGAAGGAGAGCATGATTTTTCTTCATTTCGTTCTGCTGGCGGAAATGATACAAGCCCTATTCGTGAAATCTATGAAGCTAGTTGTACAAAAGAAAATAATGTATATACTTTTAAATTTTGGGGCAGTGGATTTTTATATCATATGGTCAGAAATATCATGGGTTTGATGATAAATATTGGGCTTGGTAGAGTGGATAAACATGAAGTGCCAAAAATAATAGAGGCTAGAAATAGAGCTTTAGCAGGGAAGATGGCGCCAGCAAATGGATTGTATTTGCAAAAGGTATATTATTGATAATATTTTGTTTAAGCTACGAATAATAAAAATGTAGAGGTATAAATGGTCATTTTAATTGCAGGTGCTAGTCATACAGGGAAGACTTTATTTGCACAGAAATTATTAGAAAAATATAAATATCCTTATTTAAGTATAGATCATTTAAAGATGGGTTTAATTAGAAGTGGGCAAACTAATTTAACAGTGGAAGATGATGAGCAATTAACGAAATATTTATGGTCAATTGTTGTAGAAATGATAAAAACTGCTATTGAAAATAAACAAAATTTAATTGTTGAAGGCTGTTATATTCCAGCAGATTGGAATGGGTATTTTAAACAAAGATATTTAGAAGAAATAAAATATTGTTGTTTAATTATGAGTGAAGAATATATAAAAAATAATTTTAGTACAATAAAACAGAAAGCGAATATCATTGAAAAGCGTTTAGATGATAGTTATTGTACAAAAGAATTGTTGATAAAAGAAAATAAACGTAATTTAGAGATATGTAAGCAATATAATTATAAATATATATTAATTGATGAAAAATATAATATAAGTGATATATAAAAAAAGCAGTAGATTTATATCTACTGCTTTTTTGTTAGCGAATAATTTGATTAGTTACCAGAACAACCACGTTTATCTTCATGGCAAGCATGTCCATGACCACCGCAAGAATGACCGTGACCATGATGATTGCATTGTACATTAGCATTATAGTTTAATGTGCCATTAAGATATGCTTTTACAGCTTCATCAGCATTTCCCATGACGCCACCGAATAATTTAATACCAGCTTGAGCTAAAGCGTTTTGAGCTCCACCGCCGATACCACCACAGATTAAGATATCTGCTTGAGCGTTATTTAAGAATGTAGCTAAAGCACCATGTCCTTGACCTTGTGTATCAATGATTTGTTCATTTATGATTTGATTATTTTCAATATCATAAACTTTAAATTGTGATGTATGACCAAAATGTTGGAAGATATTTCCATTATCGTATGTAACAGCTATTCTCATTGTATTTACTCCTTTTTTAGTTATAATTTGTTGTTTGTGAATTTTTCGTTTAGGGCAATTTTGTAAACAGTTTTGTTCTCCTTGGCAAAGTTGATAATTGCCACCAGAAATCAATAGTGGACGACCATGTACAAGGCTATTGGCTATTTTATAGCGAGCCATTTCATATATTTCACTGACTGTAGTGCGAGAAATATTCATTTGTTTAGAAGCTTGTTCATGGGTGAGTTTATTTAAATCTATTAGGCGAATTACTTCATATTCATCTAAGGTCAAAATAATTTTTTCACCATTAGAGATGCCTTCAGGAATAAAACTATCATAAGTTGGTTCAAAACAAATTTTGCGACAGCGACTAGGTCTTGCCATAAAATCATCTCACTAAAATTTATTTCCGACATATGTCGATTATTATTATAAGATATTAATCAAGAAAAAACAAGTTTAATTAGAAAATTTTTCAGATAATCATTTGACTTGGAGTTTACTTAAAGTTCTATAATAATAAAAAAATACATAAGAAAAGAGTGATTTTTATGGATAACGGAGAAAAATATCAGGATAAATTATTAAATGATAAAGCTATATTATTTGGCGAAACAGACCCAGATTTTGCAAAGTTTTTTGCTGATTTTGCTTTTGATGATGTCGTTAATCAAAATGATTTAGATGATAAAACTCGCATGATAGCTATACTTGCTACATTGATTGGTTGTCAGGGCAGAAAAGCTTTTGAAAGTATATTGCCAGATAGCTTGAAGATGAATGTTACACCTATAGAAATAAAAGAAATAATTTATCAAGCTGTAGCTTATCTAGGAATAGGCAGAGTAGCTGACTTTTTAGGGATTGCAAATGATTGTTTTAAATCTTTAAATATCAATTTACCACTTGAAGTACAATCAACAACTACAAGACAGACTAGATTAGAAAAAGGTATACAAGCTCAAGTTGATATCTTTGGCGAAAATATGAAAGATTTTTGGAAATCCGGAGATAGTGAAACTAGACATATAAATCGTTGGCTTGCAGAAAATTGTTTCGGTGATTATTACACTCGCAAAGGTTTAGATTTAAAACAAAGAGAGATGATAACTTTTTGTTTTATCTTGGCACAAGGCGGTTGTGAAAATCAATTGACAGCACATATTCAAGGTAATTTAAATGTTGGCAATGATAAAGAATTTTTATTAAAAGTTTTAACTCAATGTTTGCCGTATATTGGTTATCCTAGAAGTTTAAATGCCCTAGCTTGTATAAAAAAAGTTTGTGATAAATAAGGAAAGAAGATTTTTTGATGAAAGATGTTTTATTATTAGTAGGCGCAGGTCAAATAGGTATGGCTATTGCTAGACGTATTGGCTTTGATAAAAAAATAATAATTGGTGATAAAAATTTAGATAATGCTAAAAAAATAGCAGATATTATGTATAATGCAGGTTTTGATGTAAATTATTTAGAAGTAGATTTAGCAGATAGAATATCTATTAAGAATTATATACAGGAAGCTCAAAAATATGGTCAGATAGGAATGCTTATAAATGCAGCTGGTGTATCACCTAGTCAAGCTTCTATAGAAACTATTTTAAAAGTAGATTTATATGGAACAGCTGTTTTATTAGAAGAAGTCGGAAAAGTAATCAAACCATATGGCACAGGCGTAACGATTTCTAGTCAATCAGGTCATCGCATGGAAGCTTTAGGTAGTGAAATTGATGAACAACTAGCAACTACTGATTGTGAAAATTTATTATCTTTATCTGTTTTACAAGCAGAAAATATAAAAGATAATTTACATGCTTATCAATTAGCAAAACGTTGTAATGTAAAAAGAGTTATGGCAGAAGCTGTAAAATGGGGTAAGAAAAAAGCTCGTATAAATTCAATTTCTCCAGGGATTATAGTTACTCCACTTGCTATAGATGAATTTAACGGCAAAAGAGGTGCTTTTTATAAAAATATGTTTGCTAAAGCACCAGCAGGACGACCAGGTACAGCAGATGAAGTGGCAAATGTAGCAGAATTATTGATGAGTGAAAAAGGTAGTTTTATTACAGGCGCAGATTTCTTAGTTGATGGCGGAGCTACAGCAGCATATTTTTATGGCGATTTAAATAGATAAAAAAGGAATATTTTTCAAAGTGAAGTTTTGCAAAAAATAGCTGATAAATATAAAAAATCTATAGCACAAATTATTTTACGTTGGTTATTACAAAGAAATATTGTATGTATATCAAAATCTGTAAGAATAGAATACTTAAAAGAGAATTTTAATGTATTTGATTTTGAATTATCTAGTGAAGATATGAATTTAATATCAACATTAGATACTAAAAAAATTGTTTCTTTAGTCATTATGATCTTAAGATAATAGAATGGCTTTGTTCCATGAAATAAGAAAAATAATAAATAAAATTTATTAAAAGGACTTAGTTTATCTAAGTCCTTTTATTTTGACTAAATTATTGTATAAAATATTTGATAGATATATCATATTTAATTTATTACAAAGAAAAAGATCCATTTATTAGTTATTTGAAAGAATATTGCACAAAGTTTAATTATTTTATAACAATAATTGGACTGTATATTTTTTATAAATGTTTTTATACTGTTTTTAGAATTTATAAAGAAAGGAGCTTATTATGTTATATAGTTTAGATTCTAGATGTCAAGATATTTTATTGTATTTATTATATCTTGATGAATATATTACAATACAAGATTTATCTTTAGAAAAAAATATTTCTAAACGTAGTGTTTATTATGATTTATGTAAAATTAATGATTGGTTGCAATCACATGATATAGATTCAATAATTGTTGAAAGAAAAAAAGGTATATGTCTTTCTGAAAAACAACGTCAAGCTATCATAAAATTATTGCAAAATGTTTCAGTAAATAGTATGTATTTATTTTCTCCAATGGAAAGAGTGAAGATTATCATTTGTACTATTTTAAAAAGAAGTAAACCAGTATTTATTGAAGATTTTATAAATTTATGTCATGTAAGTCGCAATACTATAATAAGTGATTTAAAAGTTGTTGTTACTAAATTACAAGAATCTAATTTGATTTTAACTTATGAAAATAAAGAAGGATATGTAATAAAAGGTGATGTAATACGTAAACGCTCAGTCTTTTTTTTGATGTTTACTAATTTAGCAGATTTATATAAAAAGAAAATAATTCCATTAGATAATGAAGAAAAAATAGAAGAATTATATAAACGATTAAAAAAAGCAGAGAGTGAATTACATGCTGATTATGTAAGTGGTGTATTATTTTCTATTGCCGTTTTTTTTGCATCATTGTCTAGTCGTAGTGAAGTTTTGATATTTTCAATAAGAGATAAAATCGAAATTAGTCGTACTGATGAATATAAGTTAGTTTGTAAATATTTTGGTGATTTTAATGAAAGTGAACAATATTATCTTTCATTACATCTATTAGGTAGTCGATTACAAACAATACCTATAACTTTGATGAAAGAAAGTGATGAAGAATCTTATACTTTAGCTAAAGCTTTAGTAGCTGAGTTTTCACGTATTGCGTGTGTAGAATTTGATGAGATAGAAGAAATTGAACAGGCATTATTTGCTCATTTAAAGACATCGTTATATCGTTATCGTTATGGTATACAACTTAGTAATCCAATGCTTAATGATATAAAGACTCAATATCCAGAATTGTTTGGTATTACTAAAAAAGCTTGTGAATATTTAGAACAACAAATAGGTGTGCCTATTCCGGATGGAGAAGTGGCATATATAACTCTTCATTTTGGAGGATATATAGAAGATAATCGTGTTCGTAAAGATAACTTGAATATATTAATTGTTTGTCCAAATGGAATATCTACTAGTAATATGCTTCGTAAAGAAGTTAGAACTTTAGTACCACATGCTCACCAAATAGATGTAATTTCTTTAAGTAAATATAATTCTTTAAAGCAAATATATAATGTTGTAATATCGACAGTTGCTATAGAAGGTGTGCAAAATTTAATTATTGTACATCCAATATTAACAGATAATGATAGAGTAATGATTTTAAGAAGATGTATGATAAACGAATTTAAATACAATGTTGATATTCAGTCAATGTTAGATATTGCAAAACCATATATAGATGCTAAGAACTTAGATAAGTATAAGCAAGATTTAATAAACTATTTATCTACAATAAATGCTAAGCCATTAGTTACAACTCAAAATTATGGTTATGGAATAATGAGTTATTTAAATGATAATCATATAAACATTATAGATAAAAAAATGTCTTGGCAAGATGCTATACATAATATGGGTGAAATTTTATTAGAAGAAAATTGTATAGAAAAAAGATATATAGAAGCAATTATTCAAAAGAATATGACATTGGGACCATGTATGTTTATTACAGATAAGGTTGTATTAGCTCATGCTAAGATTGAAGATGGAGCTTTAAATTTAGGTGTTAATTTAGGGATTTTTCATGAGCCTATAATTTTTACTGAAAATAAAAAATGTGAAATTATGATTTTTCTTGTAGCCATTGATCAAGAAAGTCATTTAAAAATTCTTAATGATATAATGACAATTTTTTCAGATAAAGATAATATTAATAAAATTATAAAGTGCAAAGAAAAACAAAAAGTAATTGATGTATTTAATGAGATTTTAGATATTTAATTAAATTTTTGCAAAATATTTTAAATAAGGACCAGTTATTGTAATTTTAGATGCAAATAGTTGGACTTCCTTCATTAAAAGAAAATTGATACGATAAAAATGCAGAAAGGATTTGGAAATAATGAATGAAATATTGAAATTAGAAAATGTTAGAATTTTAGATAGTGTTAAGGATTGGATAGAAGCTATAAATGTTGCAGTACAGCCTTTAGTAGAACAAGGATATTGTGAAAGTCGTTATATTACAGGAATTATTGAAAATACCAAGAAATTTGGACCATATTATGTATTATGTGAGAATTTAGCATTAATCCATACAAGTAGTGAACAAGGTGTTATAAAAAAACAAATTGCGGTTACTGTTTTAAAAAATCCTATAAAGTTTAAGCCAGATGGATATAATGTAAGAATTTTATTAGTTTTAGCAGCTGAGGATAGTGAATCACATATAGAAGCAATACAAGCAATATCTAATATTTTTTCTGATAAAAAACGTGTTCAAAAAATTTTAGATGCTAAATCTACTGAAGAAATATTTAATGTATTTATAAATTCAGTAGATAATTAAAATATAAAACATAAATAAAAAAAGGAGGCTTTATTTTATGTTAGATTTTATTATTAATATTTTATCTACACCTGCTATATTAGTAGGTCTATTAGCACTAATAGGATTAGCTTTACAAAAGAAACCTATTGAAGAAATTACTAAAGGAACAGCAAAAACAATAGTTGGCTTCTTAGTATTAACCGCTGGAGCAGGATTTTTACAATCAGGTTCATTAAATGCTTTTGGAGATATTTTTAATTATGCTTTTGGAATGCAGGGCGTTATTCCTAATAATGAGGCTATAGTTTCATTAGGTCTTAAACAATTTGCAACTGATACAGCTTATATTATGTGTATTGGTATGATTGCTAATATTATTATGGCACGTTTTTCTCGTATGAATTTTATATTTTTAACAGGTCATCATACACTTTATATGGCTTGTATGATTGCAGTAATTTTAAATGTAGGTGGTTTAACTGGTTTTCAACTTTGGTTTGGTGGCGGTTTAATTTTAGGCTTAATGATGGTATTAGCACCAGCTATTACACAATCAACTATGCAAAAAATTGTAAAAACTGACGCTTTAGCTTTTGGTCATTTTGGTAGTTTTGGATATTGGTTTGCAGCTCAAGTAGGAAAGAAATTTAAAGGAAGTAAATCTACTGAAGAAATAAATTTTCCACAGCGTATATCATTCTTACGTGATACAACTGTTTCAATTGGATTAACAATGGTTATTTTCTTTCTCCTTATTACAGGTATTGCTGTAAGTAAAGGAATTTTGGAAGCTGATCCACAAACTATTTTAGCAACATATCCTAATCTTGGTGGATTATTAAACGTTGGAGCAGAAACACAAACTCATTGGGCTGTTTGGGCTATTACTAGTGGTTTGAGTTTTGCTGGTGGTGTATATATTATTTTAAGTGGTGTACGTTTAATTATAGGTGAAATCGTACCAGCTTTCCGTGGTATTGCAGAAAAACTTGTACCTAATGCTAAACCAGCAATTGATTGTCCTGTTGTTTATCCATATGCTCCAAATGCTGTATTAATTGGATTTTTAGTATCTTTCTTAGGCGGAATAATAGGACTTGTTGCACTTGGTATTATTGATAAAACATTAATACCAGTAGCGTTAATTCTTCCAGGTGTTGTACCTCATTTCTTCTGTGGTGCTACAGCAGGTGTTTTTGCTAATGCTGAAGGTGGTATAAAAGGTTGTTTAGTAGGTTCATTCTTACATGGTTTATTGATAACTTTCTTACCAGCTATTTGTATGCCTGTTATGGGGGCTTTAAACTTTGCTAATTGTACTTTTTCAGATAGTGATTTTTCCATGTTAGGAATTATTTTAGGTAATATAGCGCAATTTATACAAAATGGCGGTTTATTTGTTTTATGTATAGTGTTCTTTATGATACCTATTCTTTATAATTTTATTGCTCCTAAAAAAATTAAAAATGAAAATATTTAAGTAAATTATTTATGTAAAATAAAGTGAAAAGAGGTTTTTATTATGGCTATTAAAAAAATTATGTGTTGTTGTGGTTCTGGATTAGGTTCATCTATGCTTGTTCGTATGAATGTGGAAAAAGTTTTAAATAAATTAGGAAAATCAGGCATAGAAGTTACACATTCTTCATTATCTGATGCATCTGAAACAGCTGCTGATTTATTTGTTGTTGGTGGTGATTTAGCTGCATTTGTAGAACATTTACCTCATAAAATTATTTTAGATAATATTATGGATATGAACGAATTAGAAGGTAAATTAAAAGAATGGGTTTAATTAGTAATAGTTTTAATTTAAAGGGTAATTAATTATGGAAAAAAAACAATTACAAGAATTAAAAATATTATCTGCTAAAATTCGTTTGAATATTTTAGAAATGTTAGAAAAACGAGGATATGGACATTTAGGTGGTTCATTATCTATAGTAGAATTGATGAGTGTTTTATATGGAAAGCAATTAAAATATAATGCTAAAGAACCTAATTGGGCTGAAAGGGATATGGTTGTTTTAAGTAAGGGACATGCTGGTCCAGCTTGGTATAGTACCTTAGCAGAAACAGGATTTTTTGATAAAAAAATATTATTTACTTTAAATGATGGAGATACAATATTACCTTCTCATCCAGATAGATTAAAAACACCAGGAGTAGATATGACTACAGGTTCTTTAGGACAAGGTACTAGTGTTGCTGCTGGAATTGCTACTGGAATGAAGTATAATAAGTCTAATCAATATGTTTATTTAATTGTTGGTGATGGAGAATTGAATGAAGGGCAATGTTGGGAAGCATTTCAATACATTGCTAATTATAAATTAAATAATTGTATAGTTATTATTGACGATAATAAGCGCCAATTAGACGGATATACAAAAGATGTAATGAATCCATTTGATATTGCTGAAAAAATGAAAGCATTTGGTTTTTATGTACAAACAGCAAAAGGAAATGATGAAGAAGCTATTGATACAGCTATAGAAAATGCTAAAAAAGTTGAAAATAAAGCCGTTTGTATAGTATTGGATACTATAAAAGGTCAAGGTATTAAATATTTTGAAGAATTGGAAAGTAATCATTCTGTAAAATTCAATAATGAAGAAATTATAGCTGAAAATCATAAAGCAATAAATAAATTAAAAATATTCATTGAGGAGGGTTCTTTGTGTACACATTAATAGATGATAGAAGTATTATGGGTAAAGAATTTAGAGCTTGTGTAGTAGAAACCCTTCAAGAATTAATGAAAATAGATGATAAAGTTGTTGCTTTAGAAGCTGATTTGGGTGGCGCTAGTGGATTTACTAAAATCCAAAAAACAAATCCAGATAGATTTGTTCAGTGTGGAATAGCTGAAGCAAATATGATGGGTGTTGGAGCTGGATTATCTATAATGGGCTATAAACCATTTATGCATACTTTTGGACCATTTGCCACAAGAAGAGCATATGACCAAATATTTTTATCAGGTGGATATGCACATAATACATTAAATATTTATGGTTCAGATCCAGGTTTTACAGCAGCTGCCAATGGTGGAACTCATAATACATGGGAAGATATTGCATTAATGAGAGCTATTCCTAATGCTGTAGTTTGTGATGTTGCAGATGAAGTTCAAATGAAATGGATTATTAAAGAGTTTTCAAAACTATCGGGTATACATTATGTACGAGCTAGTCGCAAAGCTGCACGTAAAATATATACAGATAATTCTACATTTGAAATAGGTAAAGGAAATATATTAAAAGAAGGTAAAGATGTATTAATAATATCAGCAGGACAATTAGTATCCGAAGCTTTGGATTGTGCTATTAGTTTGGAAAAACAAGGTATATCTGCAGAAGTAATTGATATGTTTTGTATAAAACCGATAGATAGAGATTTAATATTAAGTGAAGCTAAGACTAAAAAATTGGTAATGACATTAGAAAATCATTCTATCATTGGTGGTTTAGGAAGTGCTGTAGCTGAAGTAATAGCTGAAAATGGTATTGCAGTTAAATTTAAACGTATAGGTATGAACGATCGTTTTGGAGAAGTTGGTACAGCTGATTGGTTACAGAAAAAATTTAAATTAACAGCTGAAGATTTAGAAGCTGAAATAAAAAAATTATATAATATATAAAGCAAAAGCTCTTTGATTAAAAATTAATCAAAGAGCTTTTTTGTTAGTGAATAAAAAGGATTTATAAAATTTTTAGATTTTATTTAAGGTTATTTTTGAAGAATAATTCTAATTTATCAAATGGTATTTTATCAATTTTGTCATATAAATCAATGTGTTCAGCATCATCTACAACATATAATTCTTTAGGCTCAGAAGCTTTATTAAATGCTTCTTCACTGAAAAATTTAGAATGAGCTCTATCGCCAACAATAAATAATATTGGACGAGGAGAAATTTCATCAAGATAATCAAGTAAATGATAATTCATAAAAGCAAGATTACTAGTTGTAGTAAAGCCACCTAAAGCATTGATATGATGTCCTCTTTTTAAAGCGTAAAAACGGAACCATTCAGCTGTTGGCTCTGTTAAATCTTCAGGAACTTTTTCAAGTGGTTTATCTGGAAAATATGGAATGTATTCAGGATAGCCATTTTGAGCATCGATCCATCTTTGTTTAGATAATTTTTCTTTAGTAGCTTGAATAGTTTCTTTATCCATGCCTAAGCGAGAAGCTACAGTCATATCATACATTGAAGCTGTAGCTACAGCTTTTATACGTGTATCCATCTGTGTTGCAGATAAAGCGAAACCACCAGAACCACAAATGCCGATAGCTCCAATTTGCTCACGGTTTACAAATGGTAAAAGCCCTAAATAATCAACACCTGCACTGAAATTTTCTGTAAAAATATCTGGAGAAGAAACATGGCGAGGATATCCTTCGGATTCTCCCATAAAGCAAGGGTCAAATGTTAAAACGATAAATCCACGTTTTGCAAGTTCGTTAGCATAAATACAAGGTCCTTGTTCTTTAACACCACCATAGGGAGCACCTACGATTAAAGCTGGATATTGTTTGTTTTTATCTAAATCTTTTAGATGATATAAATCTCCAGCTAGAGTAAAACCATAGCGATTTTTATAAAAGACAGAAGTACGCTCGATATTATCGCTTAATGGGGCAATATAATGTTTAGACATAATGAGACCTCCATTACAAATTATTTATATTTTAATTATAAAACTTGGAGTTTACTTCAAGTCAATGCAAAAAAAGAAGAACCGTATCTTTGAAAATACAGTTCTTCTTTTTTATTACTTTATCAAATATTTTTATAGAGCTTTATGGTCTTGCTCAGCGATTTTTTCTTTAGCTACAGAAAGCATTAATTTTATACGATTTAACTGGTTTACCTCACTGATACCAGCATCACAGTCAATAGCTACGATATTTACACCATCATGTGTACGCATGAGTTCACGTATCATACCTTTTCCTGTGATGTGATTTGGCAAGCAACCAAATGGTTGTAAACAAATGATATTGTCTACACCTTCTTGGATTAATTTTGCCATTTCACCAGTTAAGAACCAGCCTTCACCAGCCATATTACCTAAAGAAACATGAGGAGTAGTTAGTTTAGCTATTTCTTTAATAGTATATGGAGCAGTGAAGCGTTTGCTAGCATGAAGTGCTTTGCGCATAGGTTTGCGGAAAAATTCAAGAACTTTGATGAAAATTTCTGATTTAGCTTTATCTATCCATTTACCATCGAGCATTTTATATTTTACGATATCATCATATGCCATGTACATGAAGAAATCCATTAAATCAGGTGTTACAACTTCAGCACCTTCATCAAAGAGAATTTTTTCTACATGATTATTAGCTGTTGGGTGATATTTAACAAGAATTTCGCCAACGATACCTACTTTTGGTTTTATCACATCTTCATTGAGAGCAATTTCATCAAATTCTTTTACAGCTTTTTTGATATTATTGCTGAATTTAATATAATTGCCATTAGTGATTTCGTTCATGAAGATTTTACGCCATTTATTATATAAGACATCAACAGAGCCAGCTACTTTTTCATAAGGTCTTGTTCTATTGGATAGGCGAATTAATAAGTCAGCGTAAATAGTAGCTTTGACAACATCAAGCCAGATTTCTGTTTTTAATTTGAAATCATCTGTTTCACGACCAACACAAGCAAATACAGGAACTTGGCTTAAGCCAGCATTTTCTAAAGCTTTACGCATTAAATTTAAATAGTTTGTAGCACGGCAAGCACCACATGTTTGGAAAAGCATGATGGAAGTATTATTAACATCATATTCGCCTGATTTTAATGCTTTTAATAATTGACCGATGACTACGATTGCAGGATAGCACATATCATTATTGACATAGCGTAGACCTAAATCAATATCTTCTTGTGTAGGCATTGGCGGAATGACGATTTTCATACCAGATTTTTTACAAGCATGTTGAATGAAATCAAAATGTTTAGGAGACATTTGTGGTGCCAAGATAGTATGTTCTTCTTGACATTCTTTGCTGAAATAAGCACGTTGTTTTGGCGGTTCGATTTCGTCAATTTGGGCAAAGCCATATTTCCATGCAGCCATGAGGGAACGAATACGTATACGAGCTGCACCAAGGTTACTTACTTCATCTAATTTTATCATGGTGTAGATATCGCCATGTTGTTCTAAGATTTCACGTACTTGACCAGTAGTGATAGCATCAAGACCACAACCAAAGGAACTGAATTGAATTAAAGACATTTCTTTGTGGCGAGCTACATAACTAGCAGCATGATACAATCTAGCATGATAGCTCCATTGGTTTACGATATCTAAGCTATCTTCTGGGCAATCTAAATGATAAAGAGCATCTTCGGATAAAATTGCAATGCCGTAAGATTGAATCATTTCAGGAATACCATGATTGATTTCAGGGTCAACATGATATGGTCTACCAGCTAAAACGACAATTGGCATTTTTTTATCAGTTGCTTCTTTGATGATGTTTTCACCATAGTTGCGAATGTCTTCTTTATATTTATCTAATTCTTGATAACTTTTTTCTACAGCTTCGATTAAGTCTTTTTTAGGAATATTTAAAGAAGATAATTCTTCTTGTAAACGTTTAATCAAAGCTTTTTTATTATTTATTGGTAAGAATGGTTGAAGGAAGTTTATATTTTTCTGGCGGAGAATATCCATATTAGCGCGGATATTTTCAGCATAAGAAGCGACAATAGGACAGTTATAATTGTTATCGGAGGCATGAAGCGGGTCTTTCATATTATAAGGAATACATGGATAAAAGATAGTAGTTATACCTTTTTCAATTAAATCCATGATATGACCGTGTACTAATTTTCCTGGATAACATAAAGAGTCAGAAGGAATAGTAGACATACCTTTACAATATAACTGAGCCGAAGATTTGCCAGATAATACTACTTCATAACCTAATAAAGTGAAGAAAGTAAACCAGAATGGAAAATCTTCATACATATTGAGTACACGTGGAATACCTATGCGTCCTTTTGGCGCATTGAGAAGTGGTTTATAGTATTCAAATAAACGATGATATTTATATTTATAAATATTAGGTGCTTTATCTTCTTTAGCCACTTGTTTGCCAATGCCTTTTTCACAGCGATTTCCTGTAGAATAGCGATTGCCATCAGGGAAAATTTGTGTTGTGATTAGACAGTTATTACCACAGCCATGACAGCGGTAAGTTTTTGTTTCCATATGGAAATCTTTTAATTCTTCTTTGGTTAAAATAGAAGATTTTTCTTGCTGACGTTCTATAGCTAAAAGTGCAATACCATAAGCACCCATTAAGCCAGAGATATCTGGGCGGATTACATTTTTATTTAATAATAATTCCATAGAACGAAGTACAGCATCATTATAGAATGTACCACCTTGAACTACGATATTATCGCCAAGTTCGGATACATCTTTGACTTGGATTACTTTAAATAAAGCATTTTTAATAACGGAAAGAGCTATACCAGCAGAAATATCATTTACAGAAGCTCCTTCTTTTTGTGCTTGTTTTACACGAGAATTCATGAAAACAGTACAACGAGTACCTAAATCTACTGGATTTTTAGCAGTTAAGCCTTTATTGGCAAAATCGCTGACTTCCATATTTAAGCCTTGAGCGAAGTTTTGAATGAAAGAACCACAGCCAGCAGAGCAAGCTTCATTTAAAATAATTTGTCCGATATTGCCTTTATTTACATAGAAGCATTTCATATCTTGTCCACCGATATCTAGAACGCAAGATACATCAGGACAAAATTCACGAGCTGCACGCAAATGAGCAAAAGTTTCTACTTCACCAAAATCTGCATGAAGAGCAGCTTTGACGATATGTTCTCCATAGCCAGTCGTACCAACAGTAGCAATATAAGCATTAGGAGGAATAATTTCATATAGAGCGTTTATTTCATCTAATACAGTTTTTAATGGTGAGCCATTATTACTGCCATAGGAAGAATATAATATTTCACGATTTTTACTAATTGCGACTAATTTTGTAGTAGTAGAACCAGCATCAATACCTATGTATAGAGGTCCTTGATAATCTGATAATAAAGCTTTTTTTACAACATCTTTATTATGACGTTGCTTAAACTCATTATATTCTTGTTCATTTTTAAATAATGTAAAGGCTACAGATTCAGTTTCTGTGGATGATTTACTGCAATTATTTAAGCGTTGCATTAATTCATCATATGTCATTTCAATTGCATTATCGCTTAGAGCGCAACCCATAGCAACAAAATAACAACCATCATCAACATTGACAATATGTTCATCAGTTAATTTTAAAGTTTTAATAAAGCGTTCTTTTAATTGAGTTAAGAAATATAAAGGACCACCTAAAAATGCTATATTACCTTCAAGTGGACGTCCTTGAGCTAAGTTACCAATAGTCTGATTAACTACAGCTTGTAAGATAGAAAGAGCAATATCAGCTTTAGAAACACCATCATTTAATAATGCTTGAACATCTGTTTTAGCAAAAACACCACAACGAGAAGCAATAGTATAAATTTGAGTGCCTTTTTGAGCTAATTCATTTAAACCCATAGCATCAGTATTTAAAAGAGAAGCCATATGGTCAATAAATGAACCTGTGCCACCTGCACAAACACCATTCATACGTTGTTCTGGAGCAGAGCCAAAATAAGTGATTTTAGCATCTTCACCGCCTAATTCAACAGCTACATCAGTTTGTGGTATCCAATTTTTAACAGCTTTAGAACAAGCAATTACTTCTTGAATGAAAGGCATGTTTAAATTATTAGCCATACCCATACCAGCAGAGCCAGTTATTGCACAGGTAAATTTATGATTTTTTAATGTATCTGATAATAAAATCATATTATCGTGCATGGATTTATAGATTTCTGATAAATGACGCATGTATTTCTTATAAACTACTTGATTATCTTTATCTAAGACAACTAATTTTATAGTAGTAGAACCGATATCAATACCAAGTTTATACGAAAAATTCAAGATAACACCACCTATAAAATATATATTTATTAATACTTTAGAAATTAGAAATATAAGCTTTAAATAGTTATTATTGTGCATATGTATTATATCATAGAATAAAAAATTTACCAAAATGAATAGTATTCACTTTTGAGGATTTTTTTATTAATTTTAGAAAAAAAGAATGAATTTTTTAGCTGAAATTGAATAGAAAAGTAAAATTAAATAGAAATAAGTGCTGAAAATGAAGATTTTATTTTCAAAATGAGATGATAAGATAAATTTTACTATATTTATAATAAGGAAGTTTTTTTCTGAAAAATAATGGAGTTTAATCTGGAAAAATAAAAACGATAACTTTTTTAAATTTTTTTCAAAAAAGTGTTGACAAAATGGTTTTAAAATAATATACTATAGAAGCTGGCTCGTGAGACAACAACTCACAGAGAAAAAACAGCAATAAAGGTTAAGATGGCCCGGTAGTTTAGTTGGTTAGAATGCCGCCCTGTCACGGCGGAGGTCAGGGGTTCAAGTCCCCTTCGGGTCGCCATTTGCCTCGGTAGCTCAGTCGGTAGAGCAGGGGACTGAAAATCCCCGTGTCAGTGGTTCGATTCCGCTCTGAGGCACCATTTTATAATATGCTGGTGTAGCTCAATTGGCAGAGCAGCTGACTTGTAATCAGCAGGTTGGGGGTTCGATTCCTCTCGCCAGCTCCATGAAATGCGGGTGTAGCTCAATGGTAGAGCCCTAGCCTTCCAAGCTAGTTACGTGGGTTCGATTCCCATCACCCGCTCCATCAAAAAAAGTTTGAAAAAAACTTAAAAAAGTTCTTGACAAGAACAAAACGATATGGTAACATATTAAATGTTCTCGACGAGAATAAAGAAGTGAATAATGCCGGGGTGGCGGAACTGGCAGACGCACGGGACTTAAAATCCCGCGGTTAGTGATAACCGTACCGGTTCGATTCCGGTCCTCGGCACCAATCACCATCATTTGTTATTTTTGCCCTTTGCGGTCGTGGCGAAATGGCAGACGCGCTAGCTTCAGGCGCTAGTGGGGGATACCTCATGGTGGTTCAAATCCACTCGGCCGCACCATTAAAGAGTATATGCGGTTGTGGCGGAATTGGCAGACGCGCTACTTTGAGGGGGTAGTGATCAATGGTCGTATGGGTTCAAGTCCCATCAACCGCACCATTAATTTAAAGAATGAACTGATACCAATGTGATATCAGCTTTTTTTATGTCTGTAGAAAAATTAAATATGGCGCGTTGGTCAAGTGGTTAAGACACCGCCCTTTCACGGCGGCTTCATGGGTTCGAATCCCATACGCGTCACCATGGTTATTCAGCTCTTAATAAAGAGTTTTTATATAGATTTAAGAATGCTTTTTAAAGTCCAGATTAAAAATCTAGATTTTAAAAAGCATTTTTTTATTGTCGAAAACAAACCTAAAATTTTTTTATCAAACTCATTAGATTTTATCTAATTGACAATAGTTATAGACAGGTATAGTATAAGTATAAAGTTAACTAATCAAATATTTATATATTAGTAACTTAAAAATAATACTATTTGTGAAATTTTAAACTACTAATTTATATTAGTAGTTTATAGTTTTTTATGAAGGATATTGAGAGGTGCTATTATGTTTGATAAATTAGAAGAAAAGGCTATGATTCATTTTTTTAATAAATTTGATAAAAATCCATTTCTTTTAAAATTTAAAGATAATCAATATTTAGTAGGTAAAGGTGAACCAACTTTTGTAGTGGACTTTAAAAAGACAATACCTATAATGGATTTACTTAATAGTACGTCTATCGCTTTAGGTGAAGCTTATATGAATGGAGATTTAATCATTGAAGGAAATTTATATGATGCTTTAATTCATTTTTTAGGTCAAATGGATAAATTTTCTTTAAATGAAACTTTGCTAGATAAAATAATTCATCCATCTAATTCTAAAGAAAGTCAAGAAAAGCAAGTTCAATCTCATTATGATATAGGTAATGATTTCTATAAATTATGGTTAGATGAAACAATGAGTTATTCTTGTGCTTATTTTAAAAATGAAGATGATACTTTATATCAAGCACAAGTGAATAAAGTGGATTATATTTTATCGAAATTATATTTAAAAGAAGGTATGAGCCTATTAGATATTGGCTGTGGTTGGGGCTTTTTACTCATCGAAGCTGCTAAAAAATATAAGGTAAAAGGTACAGGCATTACTTTAAGTCGTGAACAATATAAAGAATTTAAATCGCGTATACAAAAAGAACATTTAGAAGATTATTTAACAGTTGAATTGATGGATTATCGAGATTTACCAAAATGGGGAAAAACTTTTGATAGGGTTGTTAGTGTAGGTATGCTAGAACATGTTGGTAGGGAAAATTATCAGTTATTCAATGATTGTGTAAATGCAGTATTAAAAGATAAAGGTTTGTATTTATTGCATTTCATCAGTCAATTAAAAGAGATGGAAACTGATAGTTGGATGAAAAAATATATTTTCCCAGGTGGAGTGATACCAAGTCTCAGGGAAATCGTTTCTAGTATGGGAAATGATGATTTCCATATTCTTGATATTGAAAATTTGCGTCGCCATTATGAAAAAACTTTACTTTGTTGGGCAGATAATTTTCATAATCATTTAGATAAAATCAGTGAAATGTTTGATGAAAAATTTATTCGCATGTGGGATTTATATTTAAATGCCTGTGCAGCAAATTTCCATATAGGTGGTATAGATTTACATCAAATTTTAGTTACTAAAGGCGTAAATAATGAATTACCATTAACAAGATGGTATTGATATATTAATATAATAATATAATAAAAAAGAAGCTCTATAAGTTATTTGTAGTATTTAACTTATAGAGCTTTTATTTATTCTTTATGCATTTTGATTATTACAAATAAATTCTTTTAGAAATTCATAAGTTTTTTGAGGGCTTGGTGGGCAACCTCTAACATAATTTTCAAATTTGCTAGTGCAACGACCTATGCCAATGCCATTTTCGCTGAATTCTCGCCAACCTTGACCGATAAATAATTTTGTAGGTAATTTATCAAGTAAATTATCTTTATCTAATAAGGAGAGTGCTTGCAGTAAATTTTGATAACATTGCTCACAAGGGCTAGAAGCATTGATATGAGAGGCTAATTTTGAATTATTATCACAAGTAACAGTATTATCTATTAAATTAATGATATTAGCTTTATTGATATCAGCACAGCCGATATTTAATTTAGATGCTAGTTCAATATATTCGATATCAAATGGTTTATAGCCTAGATTTTGAGCATAATGAGCATCAGCTAATAAATTATCTATAGTAGCATACATATGTTTATCTGCTTGGATATCAGATAAACTATCTATTTCTACTAATGTGAAGTTAGCTTTAATTAAATAATTTAAAAAGCAGATTGCTTTATAAAAATTGTCTGTAGTGAATAAAGAGCGATTTTGGGTGTGCAAGATATTTTGCATAGCCTGTAATGCATTGTGTAGTATAGTTGTTTCATTTGGTGAAGAAGTAACTAAATTAATAAAAAAGTCGGCATTGATGACTTTATCTATTAATTTATATTCGATACCACCAATAGTTTTTGTAGTGTAATCTTTATCCTTAAGACCATATACAGGAATATTTAATTTATCTACAATTTTATCGTATTTACAAGTTATTAATAATTGTTCTAAATCATCATCGATTAAAGAACCTAATGCAAGATTGATATTAGTAAAATTATTGTCTTGTAGGTATTTGATTATTGTAGTTAAGATTACTGGAGAAGTAGAGTATAGTGTATTATTGATATATTTTATATCAGGCTTAATAATAATTGTACTGTTTTTATTAGGGATAAATTCTGCTAATTTAGAATTAGATAATAGGTTAAAAGTGATTTCATAGAGATTTGCACCATGTGTTTGTAAAATATCTGTTGAGTTCATAAAATTCCTTTCTTAAATGATTATATAATTTGTTAACCTAGATTTTTCAAAAGTTGACATTATATAAATATAATGGTTTAATTATATTTATATAAAAGATTTAAGGTGATAACAAATGAATTGTGTAAATGATTTAAAAGAAAAAATACTAAATGGTTATAAAATTAATAAACAGGAAGCTTTAGATTTAGTGAAAGCTCCATTAGATGAATTGTCTACAGCCGCAAATGAAATAAGAAAACATTTTTGCGGTGATGATTTTGATATTTGCACTATTATTAATGGAAAATCTGGTAGATGTTCCGAGGATTGTAAATATTGTGCACAGTCAGCTCATTATACTACAAAAATAGAAACTTATCCATTGTTAAATACGAAGCCTATTTTAGAAGAAGCACAGTATAATTATAGTAAAGGCGTAGCACGTTATGCAGTAGTAACTTCAGGCAAGAGATTAAGTGATGAAGAAATAGATAAATTGGCAAATTCTTTAGATGAAGTACATAAAAAATGTAAAATAAAATTATGTGTTTCTGGTGGTTTATTGAATGAAGCTCAATTTAAAAAATTAAATGATGTGGGCGTAGAAAGAATTCATAATAATTTAGAAACCTCAAGAAATCATTTTGATAAAGTTTGTACTACGCATACTTTTGAAGATAAAGTAGAAGCAATAAAAGCTGCGCAAAGAGCAGGTATGAGTGTTTGTAGTGGTGGTATCATGGGAATAGGTGAAACCATGGAAGATAGAATAGATATGGCTTTAGAAATACGAAATTTAAATGTAAATTCTGTGCCTATAAATCGTCTAAATCCTATACCAGGAACACCATACGAACATAATAAGCCACTTACTGATGAAGATATGCAAAGAATAGTGGCTATTTATCGTTTTATTTTACCAGATTTATTTATTCGTCTAGCTGGTGGTAGAGGATTATTTACAGATAAAGGTAAAGCTTGTTTGCAGTCAGGAGCCAATGCTGTTATTTCTGGTGATATGCTCACAACAAGTGGAATTTCTATTGATACAGATATGAAGATGATACAAGAATTAGGTTTTAAAATAGTATAATCACTTTAAAAATATATAGGGCAATTAAATTTGCCCTATATATAAAAAATATTATACAATAAAAATTTTTTATGTTATAATATTAACCGGACTAAATTGTATAAATAATCTATTATTTCAGAACAAGTATTTAGTATGATGTATACAAAATGAAAGGAGTTTTTGTATGGAAATTTTAGGATTTATAGTTCTTATTGCCTGTCTTGTTATTGGTGTTCGTTTTGGCGGCTTAGGATTAGCTGCTGTATCCGGTATTGGTTTGACATTCTTTGTATTTGTTGTTGGTTTAGTACCAGGAAAACCACCAATTGATGTAATGCTCACAATTATGGCGGTAGTTACTTGTTCAGGATTTTTGCAAGCATCAAAAGGGCTTGATGTAATGCTCAAATACGCTGAAAAATTATTGCGTAAAAACCCAAAACAAATAACCGTACTTGCTCCAATTACTACATGGTTTTTAACTGTTCTTTGCGGTACTGGTCATGTAGTATATACTATGTTCCCAATTATTTATGATATTGCTATCAAACAAAATATCAGACCAGAAAGACCAATGGCAGCAGCATCTGTTGCTTCTCAGATGGGAATTTGTGCTTCTCCTGCTTCAGTAGCTGTAGTATCCATGGTGGCAATGCTTGCAGGGACAACTCATCCGTTAGGTGTGGTACAAATTTTAATGGTTTCTATTCCAGCTACGTTCTGCGGTGTTTTAGTAACAGGTTTATGGAGCTTAAAAAGAGGTAAAGATTTAGCAAAAGATGAAATTTTCCAAGCTAAATTAAGAGATCCAGAACAAAGAGCTTATATCTATGAAGAACAAGCTCAAAATAATGCTGAAGTAAAATTACCAGCTAGTGCTTATAAAGCTACATTTATCTTTTTATTAGGTATCGTTGTAATCGCTTTATTTGGTAGTTTCCCAAAAGAATTATTACCACTTGTACCAAATGCTAAAGGTGCATGGGTACCACTTTCTATGACACCAACAATTCAGCTTTGTATGTTGGTTATTGCAGCGCTTATTTTACTTATTTGCAAAGTTAAAGTTAGTGATGTAACAAATGGTTCTGTTTTTAAATCTGGTATGGTAGCTATCGTTTCTGTATATGGCGTAGCATGGATGGCAGAAACTTATTTCGGTGCATATTTACCAGAATTCAAAGAAACTTTGGGACAGATTGTTTTAGATTATCCTTGGACTTATGCAATTGTTTTATTCTTAATATCTAAATTGGTAAATTCTCAGGCAGCAGCATTAGCTATTGTAGTGCCTATGGCATTAAGTGTAGGTGTTGACCCACTTATTATCATTTCATTTATTTCTGCTTGCTATGGTTATTTCTTCTTACCAACTTATCCATCAGATTTGGCTTGTATTGGTTTTGACCGTTCTGGAACAACAAGAATTGGTAGATTTGTAATCAATCATAGCTTTATCATTCCAGGTTTTATTGGTATCACAGTTGGTTGCTGTGTAGGTTATGTAATAACACATCTTTTATATTGATAAATTAATTAATGAAATAAAAAATCCTAGAGTTTATGCTCTAGGATTTTTTTGATTATAAATTTTATTGACTATAATTTTAAATGATATTAATATATAAGCTATATTTTGACAAATATAAATAAAGATTGGAGGGTTTTATGTGGCAAATTTAATAAAAATATTACAAGAACAAAAAGATTTTTCTGAAACAGAAATAATGATTGCAACATATTTATTAGCAAATTTTAGGAAATTAGCTGGAATGTCAACTAGACAATTGGGTAAAAATACGTATACAAATTCAGCTGCTATTGTGCGTTTTAGTCAAAAATTAGGTTTTAGTGGATATACAGAATTTAGAGTTCAATTTTTAGCTGAAATGATGCAATATATCAATCATCCAAAAGGTGAAGAACTTGTTGTATCATCTAAAGATAGTATACATTCATTGATTGATAAAGTAACAGCTATTGAAATTGATACACTAAAAGAAACAAGGAACATGCTTAATCCAGAAGATTTTTTAAAAGCTTTAAATCTTTTTATAAAATCTAAACATATTGATTTTTATGCTATGGATAATAATTTAGATATAGCAAGAATTGCTTCAGCTGGTTTTATCATGGCTAATAAATGCTCAAGTATACATTCTCCAATGACTATGCAATATTTACAGGCAACTAGTGCTTCAAAAGATCACTTGGGATTTATCATAAGTCGTACAGGGAATAATCGTATGTTATTAGATATTGCTCGTTTATTAAAACTACGAGGAATTTCCTTTATTTTGATTACAGCATCACCTAATTCAGAAATAGCTAGTTTAGCAGATGTAGTTTTTTCTGTAGCAAGTGTGAAGCAAATGGAAGAATTAGGACCTAGAGTTTTTCTTTTAGGTGCAAAATATGTTACAGACATAATGTTTACCATGCTTATGACGCGTTTAGATTATCATGAATCTCAACAAAAAGAACAATGGTTAAATAAACATTTTCATTATTAAGATGAAAATAAAAACTGCTTATTTTGATGTAGATAACATTTAAAATAAGCAGTTTTTTTGGTTATTTTGATTATTTTCAAACAATTCGTATCATTGCTACAAGTGAAAAAAGGTTTTTTTATATGATATTGTATCATTGTTTCGTATTAGCCAATATCTATTGAAATAGTATTTTGTTAATGATATATTAAAATCGCCTTAAGGAAAATTCAAAAAATTATGTATAAGAAAGGGAGAGAATTCTAAATGGATAAACAAAAACTTTTTGATAGCTTTATCGAAGTTATGAGCAAGTTTGCACAAATACGTGCTGTAGTAGCATTACGTGATGGTTTTATTATGACTACACCATTTACTATTTGTGGTTCAGTATTTTTGTTGATTGCAAACTTACCAATTCCTGGATATGGAGAATTTATGGCATCCATATTTGGTAATGATTGGACAGCACCATTTAATGCTGTAGCGGGTGGTACATTTAATGTATTAGCTTTAATTGTTGTAGTCGCAATTACATACAAATTTGTAGGCAATGAAGGTTGCGATGCTAGTATGGCATCTATATTAGCTTTATCAACATTGTTAATATTAATGCCACCATCATTAGTAACTGAAAATGGTCAATTAGTAGGAGATATTATACCAAAAGCTTGGGTTGGTAGTAATGGTGTTATAACAGCAATTATTATAGCTTTTTTTGTATCATATGTTTTCTGTTATTGTGAAAAAAATAATGTTGGTATAAAAATGCCAGATTCTGTACCACAAGGTGTAGCAAGAGCTTTTACTGCGTTAGTACCTGGTATGATATTTTTTACAGTAGCTTCTGTTTTATACGGACTTTGTCATTATCTTGGAGCTATTACATTACCAGAATTAATCTTTAAAATTATTCAGACACCATTGCAAGGACTTTCTGATACATTGGCTGGTGGCTCAGTGATTGTTGCTTTACAGGGCATTTTGTTTTGGGCTGGTGTTCATGGACCAAATGTTGTCGGTGGTGTAGTAAGTCCATTATTGATAGCAAATTCTTTAGACAATCAGCATCTTATAGATATGGGTATGTCTCTTATAAATAATCCAGAAGCTAAAATTATAACTGCTCAAGTCAATGACGTATTTGTAAAAAGTGGCGGTTGTGGTTTGACATTAGGACTTTTATTATCAGGTATATTTACAGTAAAGTCTCAACAAATGAAATCTTTATTAAAAATGGCATTTGTACCAGGTTTATTTAATATAAATGAACCTCTTATCTTTGGTTTGCCAATTGTATTTAATCCATATTTACTCGTTCCATTTGTGTTAGTACCTTTAATAGCATTATTTGTAACATATTTTTCAATCAGTATGGGCTTTATGTCTCCTTTTAGTGCCGTTCAAGTACCATGGACAACACCTCCAATAATTGCAGGATTTTTACTTAATGGTTGGCAAGGTGCTGTTGTACAGATAATAAACTTAGCTATTTCTACAGCAATATATTTTCCATTTGTACGAGCACAAGATAAAGCAATGTTAAAAGAAGAACAAGATGAATTAAAAGAAGAACAAGATAAAAAAGAAGAATAATTATTAAATTATTTTTTGAGAGATTGTATATTAGAGAGAATTAATTTTGGGGGCGAATGTATTGATGCTATTAAAGAAAAATAAAGCGTTAGCTATTTCTATGGGAATATTTTTAGGATTAACAGGTACATCTTTTGCGCAATCAACATCTGATGCAGATAAAGTTTCTTCAGAAAATAAAGTTAGTGTTACTGATAATGAAAATATAAATGCAAATGTAGATAGTTTTAGTGATGTTCCTAAAGGTCATTGGGCTTATGAAGCACTTGATTATTTAGCTCAACATGGTGTCATTGAAGGTTATAAAGATGGAACATTTCAGGGAAATCGAACAATGACACGTTATGAAATGGCAAGTATAGTGGCTAATGCTATGAAATCAGATAAAGGAGATATAGGAGATAAAGCTGTATTAAATCAATTAAAAGAAGAATTTAGCGAAGATTTGAAGCAAATGCAATCACAAATTGATAAAAATACATCCGATATTTCCAAATTAAAAGAAGACGCAGAACGTTTTAAAATTAGTGGTTTTGGTAGAGTATCTTGGGATAATGACAATATCAAAGGTTATAATGACCAAAATGATAATAATCGTTTTTACCTTGATTTAAAAGGTAAATTTAAAGTTAATGATGATTGGAATTTTAATTTTGAAAGCGAAACAAATCAACGTTATGCTCGATATGTAACATCCGCTGGTGATGTAAAATATCATGAAGGTCATGATGATTCTGATGGTGTAATCCAGCGTGTTTGGGCAGAAGGTAATATTGATAAATTGCATGTTGATGTAGGGCGCAGATGGCGCGGTTTAGGTTTTCAAAATGTATTATTGGGTAATGAAACAGACGGTATCGTGCTTGATTATCCTTTAGATAATAACGGTTTAAAAGCATTAGCATTTTATCAAAAACCAACTGATGCAGGTTATGATTTTGCTATGTATGGATTAGGCGTACAAGGTCCTGTTTCTGATAATTTACAAATTAATTTAGCATATGCCCAACTAGATATTGATAAAAATGAATCTCCAGGATATGACCCATATAATGGAAATACTCCATTAGTAAATACTTTTGGTTCACATGGATTGGTATTGAGTGCAATGTGGAATCCGATGAAAAATATCACACTTATTGGTGATTATGTGCTTACAAATGCTGAAAAAGAACGTGTAGCTGAATGGGCTTCAGATGGAACGCAACATATTTTTGATATTGATGAAAATACAAGTAAATCTATTCGTTTGAATTATCGCTGGACTAACTTAAATGATCCAGGCTCTTTCCAACTTTATACGCGCTGGTTTGATTATGGTCGTCATGGAAATATTATGGGTGATGAAGAATGGGGCTTATTGAAACCAGGCTCTAAAGGATGGGTATTTGGTTTTAAATATGTACCAGCCAAAAATATAGAATGGGAAACAATGTATGAAATTGCTGATATGTATAGTGGTTTTTATGGAGAAAAAGATCAGCAATATAAACGTGATTTCATTCGTACACAAGTAGATTTCCATTTTTGATAAATAATATTTTAAAGATAATTTTATAGATAAAAGGAGTAATTTATTATGAAAAAAATCGTTTTATTATGTGCATCTGGTATGTCTACAAGTATGTTAGTAAAAAAAATGCAGGAAGCAGCAAAAGCTGAAAATTATGATTGTGAAATAGCTGCCTATTCAGCAGCAGAAGCAGTGGAAAAAGCTTCAGATGCTGATGTAGTATTACTTGGTCCACAAATTCGTTTTTCTAAAGACAAAATTGCAAAAGAATTACCAGGTGTACCTGTTGATGCTATTGAAATGCGTATGTATGGTCGTATGGATGGTAAAGGTGCTTTAGCATTTGCTAAAAGTTTAATGAAAGACTAAGGGAGAGTAAGTAATGGAAGGTTTAGAATTAATAGCATTCGAGATTATTTCTTCTGTGGGAACAGCACGTAGTTGTTATATAGAAGCAATTAGTGAAGCTAAAAAAGGCAATTATGAAAAAGCAGAAGAATTAATTGCTGAAGGTGAAAAAGTATTTATTGAAGGTCATGATAAACACAATGAATTATTGCAAAAAGAAGCATCTGGTGAAGGTAATGTAGTCAATTTATTGATTTTACATGCAGAAGACCAATTGATGAGTGCAGAAGGATTTAAAATTATTGCACAAGAATTTATAGATGTTTATCGTAAAATAAACGTAAAATAAGGAGAATAAAAATGGGATTTCCAAAAGGTTTTTTATGGGGTGGCGCAGTAGCTGCCCATCAACTTGAAGGCGGTTGGCAAGAAGGCGGAAAAGGAATTAGCGTAGCTGATGTAATGACTTTGGGTGGACCAAATAAACCTAGAGAAATTACAGATGGTGTTGTTCCAGGAAAGATTTATCCAAATCATGAAGCTATAGATTTTTATCATCATTATGAAGAAGATATCGCATTGCTTGCTAAAATGGGATTTAAATGTTTTCGTACAAGTATTGCATGGACACGTATCTTTCCTAATGGTGATGAAGTTGAAGCAAACGAAGCTGGTTTAAAATTTTATGATGATCTTTTTGATACACTTCATCGTTATGGAATGGAACCAATTGTTACTTTATCTCATTTTGAAATGCCATATAATTTAGTAACTAAATATGGCGGATGGCGTAATCGTAAATTAGTAGATTTCTTTGTACGTTTTGCAGTTACTGTTTTTAAACGTTATAAAGATAAAGTTAAATATTGGATGACATTTAATGAAATTAATAATCAAAGAGATGTAAATACTGAATTTACAGCATTTACAAATTCAGGTGTACTTTATAAAGATGGTGAAAATAGATATGAGGTTTTATATCAAGTAGCTCATCATGAATTTGTAGCATCTGCATTAGCTGTTATTGAAGGTCATAAAATTAATCCAGATTTTCAAATTGGTTGTATGTTAGCAATGTCTCCAGTATATCCAGCAACTTGTAAACCAATGGACCAAATGGCAGCATTGAAAGAGATGGATCGTACATTTGTCTTCTCAGATGTACAATGCAGAGGACATTATCCAATGTATATATTAAAAGAATGGGAAAATAAAGGTTATAATATTAAAATTGAAAATGGCGATTTTGATATTTTAGAACGTGGAAAAGTAGATTATTTTGCTTTGTCATATTACATGAGTTTTGTCAGTGAATATGATCCTGAAGGTAAAGAACATATGGGGAAAGAAGTTAAAAATCCATATGTAAAAGCTTCTGATTGGGGTTGGCAAATTGACCCAGTTGGATTACGTTATATGTTAAACGTGATTTCTGAACGTTATGAATTACCAATGATGATTGTTGAAAACGGAATTGGTTTACATGAATATCCAGATGAAACAGGTGTAGTGCAAGATGATACACGTATAAAATATTTCTCTGAACATATTGCTGAGATGAAAAAAGCTGTAGATGAAGATGGTGTTACACTCATGGGATATTGTCCTTGGGGACCTATTGACCTCGTATCAGCAAGTACAGGTGAAATGGAAAAAAGATATGGATTTATTTATGTAGATAAAAATAATCAAGGAAAAGGTACATTAAAACGCGTACCAAAAAAATCTTTTTATTGGTATCAAAAAGTAATTAAAACGAATGGCGAAGATTATTCTATTGAATAAGTGAAGGAGTGTAGTTTATGAGTTTAAAGAAAAAAGCTATTGTTAGTACAATGCTTATGGCATTATCCATTACACCAACAGTAATTCCAAATAGTATAGTAACACCATCTATTGTTATGGCAGCACCAGCTAGCGATGTAAAAGCAAGTGAAGCTTTTGAAGTGAATTTCCAAAATGGAATGCCAAAAGGATTTGAGGCTTCTGATGGATGGACAAATGGATATATGTTCAATGTAAATTGGCATAAAGAAAATGTTACATTTGATGGTGGAAACCTTCAATTAATTATTGATAAAGAAAAAAAAGCTGATAAAATACCATATTCTGGTGGAGAGTTTCGTAGTAAAGATTTTTACGGTTATGGAAAATATGAAGTATCAATGAAACCAATAAAAAATGATGGTGTAGTATCTTCTTTCTTCACATATACTGGTCCATCTGATAATAATCCATGGGATGAAATTGATATAGAATTTTTAGGAAAAGATACAACAAAAGTTCAATTTAATTATTTCCGTGATGGAAAAGGTGGACATGAATATTTATATGATTTAGGTTTTGATGCATCTGAAAGTTTCCATACTTATGGCTTTGAATGGCATAAAGATAAAATTATTTGGTTTGTTGATGGTAAAGAAGTATATCGTTTGGAAGGAACAACAATTCCGGTAACAAAAGCTAAACTTATGATGAATGCTTGGTGTGGAACAGGTGTAGATGAATGGTTGAATGCATTTGATGATAAAAATTTACCTGTAAAAGCAGAATATCAATGGATAAAATATACTCCATTTACTGAATAAGGAGATATTTGATTATGTATAATAAGAAAAAACTCAGTCAAATTATTTTATCTGGATTAATGGCGGTAAGTTTTTCATCGATATCACTACCTATAGAAGCTGCTGATATGGGGCTACATGTTGACCAAGTAGGATATCTGCCAAATTATTCAAAAGTAGCAATGGTAACTGACTCTAATGATACTACTTTTGAAATAATTGATACAAAAGATAATAAAGTTGTATTTAAAGGAAATTTATCTGAACCTAAATATGATAAAATTTCTGAAGAAACTTTACGTAAAGCCGATTTTTCTTCTTTGAATGTACCAGGAACATATATTTTAAAAGTAGGTAATCGTGAATCATATGATTTTGTAATTGGTGATGATGTCTATGATGTACCTATGGTACAAAGTTGGCGTTCATATACTTTATCAAGAACTAATACTGCTATAAATGATGATAAAGTTTCTGGACTAAAATTAGAAGGTGGACATAAGCAAGATAAAGAAGCTCGTGTTTATTTCTCTGATAAATTAAATAATAAAGGTGATAAAATAGATGTTAGTGGTGGATGGTATGATGCAGGAGATTATGGTAAATATATAACAACAGGAGCATTAAGTAGTGCTGAATTATTGTTAGCATATGAAGCAAATCCCGACCATTTCACTAAAGGTCAATTGTTATTTCCAAAAGGCATAGAAAATAATACAAATATGCCAGATGTTTTATCAGAGGTAAAATTTGAACTTGACTGGATGGAAAAAATGCAACGTGAAGATGGCAGTACATTCCATAAAGTATCAGGTTTGACTTGGCCAGGATTTGATATTTCTCCAGATACAGATAAGCAAGATAGATATATTTTTAGTACAGCTACTTCTAGTACAGCTATGTATGGTGCAAGTTTAGCAATAGCTTCACGTGTATATGAACAATATGATAAAGATTATGCTAAAAATTTAAAACAAAATGCTGAAGCTGTTTGGCAATATTTAGAAAAAAATCCTAAACCAATTTATCGTGTTGATGAAGGACAAGAAAATGGTTCAGGCCCATATAATAAAGATACAGATCTTGAAGAACGTTTATGGTTAGCTGCAGAAATGTTTAGAACAACAGGTGATGCTAAGTATGAATCTTATTTGAAGAAAGAGTCTAAACGTTTAACTGATAAACCAAGCTTTTTTACATGGGATGATACTTTAGCTTTAGCACAATTTGCATATGCTAAATCTAATAATGCAGATAAGCAACTTCAAAATAAAGTTATTAATGCTTTAATTAGTTATGCAGACGATATTTGTACAAGTATAAAAACAGATGGTTTTAATTGTTCTTTAAAAGAAAATGAATATACATGGGCTTCAACTAAAAATGCTTTGACTAAAGGTGATATTTTATTAATGGCATATCAAATTAAGCCAAAACAAGAATATTTAGAAGGAGCACTAGCACAAATTCATTATCTTTTTGGAAGAAATTCACTTGATAAGAGTTTTATGACTGGTGTAGGAGATAATCCACCATTACATCCACATAATCGTATCCATGAAAGCACAGGAGCTTATGTTTCAGGTCTTGTTGTCGGTGGACCAAATCATGTTATAGGTGGAGATCCAGACCAAACAGAATACTTGAATAGTGGAAATATTCCTATAGCAAAATCTTATCTTGACGTGGTAGGTTCTTGGTCTACAAATGAATATGCTATAGATTATATTTCATCTGCTGTTTATGCTTTATCTTGGTTTGCAGAACCAGATTCAGTTAAAGTTGAAGATTTAAAATATAATAAGTAAATAAAAATTGCTTTCTAATAATTAAATTAGAAAGCAATTTTTTTATACATATATTTATAAAACAAAAAAAGCTCCGATAAAATCGAAGCTTTAATCTACAAAATGGTGGGCAGGGATGGATTCGAACCATCGTAGCCTACGGCGACGGATTTACAGTCCGTTCCCTTTAACCACTCGGGCACCTACCCATTACAAATGGTGACCTTGGCAGGACTCGAACCTGCGACCTTTTGATTCGTAGTCAAACACTCTAATCCAGCTGAGCTACAAGGCCATTTGTTTATTGCTCTCACAAGCAACTTCTATATAATAGCATAGATATATTTTTTTGGCAAGTGTTTTTTATAAATTTTTTTTAAGAAAAAGAATCTTCACCAAAACGCATATATTCTTTGCGATACTCAGAAGGCGTCTCTCCAATGTATTGTGTAAATAATTTAGTGAAATAAGGAGCATGTTGAAAACCTACAGTATAGCTAATATCTGTTATACTCAAAGAAGTTTTTCTTAATAATGTACATGCTTTACTTAGACGATATTGTTGTAAATATTGACTAGGACTTATTTTTAAATATTTTTGAAATAATTTAAAGACATATGTTCTGTCGATATTATTGGCGGTAGCAATATCAGAAATACTGATATTGTCAGCATAATTTTTGTGAATGTAATTTAAAATAGCATTGAAATAAACTTCTGTAGTTGAAAGTTCTGCTTTTTGTTTTAAGCGTAAATGATTACCAAGATAGTCAAATAATAAAAAAGTTGTAGAAATACTTTTAAAATAACGTTCTCGTTGAAATTCTTGATAAATTTTTTCAAAAAGATTTTTAAGATGTGTATCTAGTTCATTATGAATAATATACGTTTCTGGGCTTAATCCGCACATGCTTAAAAGTTTGTGAATTTGTTTTCCGCGTAAACCGATCCAATGATAACTCCAAGGATTTTCAGGTAAAGGATAATATTTGTTTTTTGTATAAGGCGGTATCATAAAAATATCGCCAGCTTTAATATGGTTTTGTTTATCTTCGATTTGAAAAATACCTTCACCAGCAATGCAATAATGAATTACCCAATAATCAATAGGAACAAATTCATAAGGTTTGGTTGGCTTACATTCTTCATAACCACATTCATAGAGGTGGAAATCTTCGCTTATAGGATTGTTGTTGAATAAAACACTTACATCATTTTTAAAGATTTTTCCCATAAAAACACCTTCAATATTTTTATTTGAGTATATTATAAGAAGAATTCTTGAGATAGTCAATGTATCTTTGTCAACATAAGTATAAAAAATCAACAAATATATATTTTAAATATAATATTTTATCAACATAAATATAAAATATTTCAACATAGCTGATAGAGTCTGCTAAGGGCAAATGCTATAATAATAATCGAAGTAAATACGTATATACTTGATAAAAAGATTGATAATTTGTTATTTTTATTATCTTTTATTTATTGAATTAAAAAGAATAATAAGAATATACAGAAAAGGAGAATTGTTATGGATAATCAAAGAGCGAGATTAGGTCAAATAGCTTTAATGATGATGACTTTTTCGGCAGTATATACTTTTCCAAGTATTATTAATAATAGCATACAAATTGGATTAGCTACTATTCCAGCTTATATATTTGGTTCTGTTTTCTATTTCTTACCATTTATTTTGATGATGAGTGAATTTGCATCAGCAAACTCTGATAAAGAATCTGGTATTCATAGTTGGTTAGAATGCGTTTTAGGTTCTAAATGGGCATTTTTAGGTGCATGGTGTTATTTCTTTGTAAATTTATTCTTCTTCGGTTCTTTATTGCCACAGACATTAATTCAAGGTTCTTATGCACTTTTTGGTACGAATGTTTTTGTGGGCGATAATTCTACATTGATTATTGCATTAGTTTCAATAGTGTTATTCTGGATTGCAACATATGTTTGTATCAAAGGTGTAAGTTGGATTTCTATTGTTACAAACTTAGCAGGTAGTGCCAGATTATTCATGGGTATAGCGTTTGTTATCTTAGCATTTATCGTAGTATTTGGTTTAGGTGAAGCTCCTGCACAAGAATTTTCTATGGAAACAATCACTCCAAGATTTGATTGGACTTTCTTTATGACTATGGCTTGGGTTTTACAAGCTTGTGGTGGTGGTGAAAGTATTGGTGTTTACATAAAAGATGTAAAGGGCGGTAATAAAACTTTTATAAAGGTAATGGTATTATCCACTATCTTTGTTGGTTTGATGTATGTATTAGGTTCCATTGCCGTAGGTTTAGTAGTTCCTACAGCTGCATTACAAAATAACTTTGCTAATGGTATTTTTGATGTATTTAAAATTTTAGGTACACATTTTGGTATTCCAGGCGATATCATGGTTCGCTTAGTAGGTGTAATTTTATTCTTAGGAAGCTTAGGTTCTTTAGCTCTTTGGACAGCAGCTCCAGTAAAAGTATTCTTCTCTGAAATTCCAGAAGGTATTTTTGGTAAATGGATTGTAAAAACTAATCATGAAGGTAACCCAACAAATGCTTTAATTGTACAAGGTATCGTAGTTAGCGTATTGCTTATTATTCCAGCCTTAGGCATCGGAAATATGGATAGCTTCTTACAGATGCTCATCAATATGACAGCAGCAACATCTTTATTACCAGTATTATTATTATTGATTGGTTATATCGTTTTACGTTGGAAAAAAGACGATATGGATAGAAGCTTTAAATTTGGTAGTAGAAATTTTGGTATCTTTGCAGGTGTATTCTTATTACTTGTATTCATCTTCGTATTCTTCATGTCTACAGTTCCAGACCCAACATTAATTATGCAATATTTAGATGGTACATTACCTCAAGATGCAGCAAATCCTATTTTAACACTTGTTTATAACGTATTAGGTGTAGTAGTATTTATGGGTATTGCTTGGATCTGTTGGAACCGTTATGAAAAGAAATTAAATCAAAAATAATAAATAAATTTAGACATTATTTAGGAGGAATTTTTTATGAAAACTTGGGAAAATCATCAAATTGATGGAATTAATAGAATGCCAGCAAGAGCACATTTTTTGACTTTTCCATCTAAAGAAAAGGCACTTTTAAACAACAATAGATATACTCATGCATTTAAAAATTTAAATGGCGTTTGGAAATTTATGTTTTTAGATGCTCCAGAATATAGTCCAGAAGGTTTCTTTAATAGTGATTTTGATGTAACTAAAATGGACGATATCACAGTTCCAGGAAATTGGCAGTTACAAGGCTACGGCAAAATGCACTATTCTGATTTATGGTATAATTTCCCTATTAATCCACCATATGTACCAACAGAAAATCCAACAGGCATTTATAAACGTACATTTTTTGTAGAAGAAAGCTATCGCGATAAAAAAATCATCATTAGATTTTGCGGTGTAGACTCTGCATATCATTTATGGATTAATGGCAAGGAAGTAGGCTATAGCAAAGTTGCTAGAAATGAATCTGAATTTGATATTACAGATCTAATTCGTGTAGGCGAAGAAAATGATGTAACTGTTCGTGTATATCAATGGTCTGATGGCACATATTTAGAAGACCAAGATATGTGGTGGGAAAGTGGAATTTTCCGCGATGTAGAATTAATAGGTGTGCCTAAAGATGGTATCAATGATTATAAAGTAATTGCTGATTTGGATGATGAATATAAAAATGGTATTTTCAAAGTAGAAGCTTTCTTACGTACAACAAAAGAAGTTAATGTTACTTTTGAATTAGTAGATGCTGGTGAAAATACTGTATTTACAAAAACTGTAGTAGCTAAAGAAGGCAAAGCTTGTATTGATGAAGTAATCGCTGATGTAAATCATTGGACAGCAGAAACTCCTTATTTATACAAATTATTTATGACTGTAGAAGATAACGGTCAAATTGTAGAAGTTATTCCTCAAAATGTAGGTTTCCGCAATATTAGATTAAATGGCGAAACTTTCTTAGTAAATGGTGTAGCTATTAAATTTAAAGGTGTAAACCGTCATGATTATAGCCCACAAAATGGTCGTGTAGTATCTAGAGAAGAAATTGAAAAAGATATTATTTTAATGAAACAATTCAATATCAATGCAATTCGTACATCTCATTATCCTAATTCTTATTATCTATACGATTTATGTGATGAATATGGTATGTATTTAATCGCTGAAACAGATTTGGAATGTCATGGTTTTGAATTGACTGGAGATTATAAATGGATTACAGATGATCCTTCTTGGGAACTTGCTTATGTTTCTAGAATGACTCGTATGATTGAACGCGATAAAAACCATCCTGCTATTATCTTCTGGTCTTTAGGAAATGAATCTGCTTTTGGTTGCAATTTCCGCAAAATGACAGATGTAGCACATGAAATGGATCCTACAAGATTAGTTCATTATGAAGGCGACTTTGATGTAGAATCTGCTGATGTTTATTCTACAATGTACACATGGATTGAAAATCCAAAGAAACCATATCTCATGAAAGATATCATTGAAAAATCTAAAAAACCACATATTCACTGCGAATATTGCCATGCAATGGGTAATGGCCCAGGAAACTTAAAAGATTATCAAGATTTAGTATATGCTCATGATAAATTACAAGGTGGTTTCGTTTGGGAATGGTTTGACCATGGTATTGAATCCTTCACAGAAAGTGGAGAAAAATATTATCGCTATGGCGGAGATTTTGGTGATGACCCAAGCAATAAAGATTTCTGTATCGATGGCTTAATCATGCCAGATAGAACACCATCTCCAGGTTTATATGAATATAAAAAAGTTATTGAACCAATTACAACTACTGCTGTAGATATTCAAAAAGGTATCATAAACTTATTAAGTCGTTATGATTTTGCAAATTTAGATAGATTTAACCTCGTTTATAAAGTTATGGAAGATGATGTAATTCTTCAAACTGGATTTATGGCTGTTCCTTCTATTGAAGCTAGAGCAAATAAAGACATTACATTACCATATGATTTATCTGTAATCAAAGTAAAACCAGGAGTTCATTACTATGTAAATATTTCTTATCAATTAAGAGAAGATACAAGCTATGCTTCTAGCGGTCATGAACTTGCTACTGCTCAATTTGAATTACCTTTATATAAAGAAGGTATCATGGTAAGACCAGAAGGTATTTTAAATGTTGAAAAAGAACATACTACTTTACATGTAAAAGGCGCTAACTTCTCTTTAGACTTTAACTTAGTAAATGGTAATTTAATGAATATTGTTCGTGATGGTATGCAAGTATTGAGCAAAGGTCCTCGCTTAACTTTATGGAGAGCACCTATCAGCAATGATATGGAAATCATTGATAAATTGAAAAAAGTATACTTCTTACATCTTGAACATGAAGTAGTGATGAATATTGATTATCACATGGAAGGCAATATCTTAAAAGTAGAAGTAGATACAATCAATAGTACAACTAATAGTGCATGGCACTTCAAAACAAAATATGTATATACAGTATGCCCATCTGGCGATATCTTAATTGATGTAGAAGGTACTCCTTCTGGTAGAGTTGATTTAGCACCAGATATGTTACCTAGAATTGGTGTAAGTATGCACTTAGATAAATCTATGGAACATGTACGCTATTTCGGTATGGGACCTGGCGAAAACTATGCAGACTCTAAAGAAGCAGCGCAAATGGGCTTATATGCAAATACTGTAGATGGATTATTTACAAACTATGTAATTCCTCAAGAAAATGGAAATCATATGGGTTGTAAATGGGTATCTATGACAAATGACAGAGGTATGGGTCTTTTAGCATCAACTGAAGGTGATTTTAATTTCAGTGCTTCTTGGTATGAAGATAAAGATTTAGATGATGCAAAACATACTTGTGATTTAGTAAAACGTGATTACATTGTATTTAATGTAGATTACAAACAAAATGCTTTAGGTACAAATTCTTGCGGTCAGTGGCAATTGGATAAATATCGTGCAAAATTTGAAGACTTTAAATTATCCTTTAGATTGACTCCATTTAACAATAAAGAAGTTTTGGATAAACATTTAGCTGCTGAAAGAATTTGTCTTGATAAATAATAAAATAGCCTCTAATAAAATTATAATATTATGTACCCTAATGTTTTTGTTAGGGTACAATTTTTTTTATAAAAATAAAAGCACTAATAGTTATTATACTTACTATTAGTGCTTTAGTTTTAAATGATGATGAAAAACAAAAAAAGCTCCGATAAAATCGAAGCTTTAATTTACAAAATGGTGGGCAGGGATGGATTCGAACCATCGTAGCCTACGGCGACGGATTTACAGTCCGTTCCCTTTAACCACTCGGGCACCTACCCATTACAAATGGTGACCTTGGCAGGACTCGAACCTGCGACCTTTTGATTCGTAGTCAAACACTCTAATCCAGCTGAGCTACAAGGCCATTTGTTTGCGGTTGTCTTAACCGCATATATTATGATATCAGATTGATTTATATTTGTCAAATGTTTTTTTGAAAAAATTTAAGATTTATTAAAATAAATTTTAGCTCTATACGAAATAGATAATAAATGATATATTATGTGATGGATAGTATTCGAAGCGAAACTGTACCACAAACTTTTATTTTTATCTAATTAAAAAGGATTGTATCGAAAGAACAAGACCTTACCAGAGATTTCATTGTATTACTTCCAAGAAAAAGAGGTGATAAAATGAAAATAGGATTTATTGGTGCGGGGAAAGTGGGCTTTTCCCTAGGAAAATATTTACAAAATAATTGCAGTCAAAATGATGTAGAGATTGTAGGTTATTTTAGTAAATCTTTAAAATCGGCAAAATCAGCAGCAGATTTTACCAGTACTAAATTATATATAAATCTTGAAAATATCTTAAAAGACAGTGATACCTTATTTTTGACAGTGCCTGATGGTAGTATTAGTCAAATTTGGGATTATATGAGAAATCTGGATATTAGAAATAAAAATATTTGTCATTGTAGCGGTTCGATATCTTCGACCGCTTTTTTTGATGCTCAAAATAAAGGTGCATATGCATATTCTATCCACCCACTTTGTGCGATAAATGATAGGTATGAAGCTTATAAAAATTTAGCAAATGCTGTATTTACTATTGAAGGTAATAGTGAGCATTTAGATAGCTTGATGCAGATTTTTCAAAAATGTGGTAATGACATCATAAAAATCGATACGCAAAAGAAAGCACTATATCATGCTAGTGCAGTAATGGCTAGTAATTTAGTTACAGCTCTATTTGCCACGAGTATAGATTTATTAAATCATTGTGGTGTAGATAAAAAGATGGCAAAAAATATTTTATTGCCATTATTGCAGGGTAATGTAGCTAATTTAACTACTTTTGATATCAAAGATGCTTTGACTGGTCCAGTAGAGAGAAATGATGTAGTTACGATAAAAAAACATTTAAATGTATTTAATCAAGAAAATTTAAATCAAGAAAAAGAAATTTATAAGTTATTATCACAAAAATTAATTGAAATTGCACAAAGTAAAAATTCATTAAAAGATTATAGTGAAATGAAAGAGGTTTTTGATAGTGAAAAATACAGTATCAACATTTAAAATGCAAAAGGAAAGCAAAGATAAAATTACAATGCTTACAGCATATGATTATTCTACAGCAAAATTGATTGATGAAGCTGGAGTTAATGGAATTTTAGTAGGTGATTCCTTGGGCATGGTCATGCTTGGTTATGAAGATACATTATCTGTTACTATGGAAGATATGATACACCATATAAAAGCTGTTACTAGAGGAGCAAAAAATGCTTTAGTTGTAGGTGATATGCCATTTATGTCTTATCAGACATCTGTTTATGATGCTGTGAAAAATGCAGGTCGTTTAGTGCAAGAAGGTCATTGTCAGGCAGTAAAATTAGAAGGTGGAGAAAGTGTTTGTCCACAGATAAAGGCAATTGTCGAAGCTTCTATTCCTGTTATGGCACATATAGGGCTTACACCACAATCTGTTAATGCCTTTGGCGGTTTTAAAGTTCAAGGAAAAAGTGAAGATGCTGCTAAAAGAATTCTTCAAGAAGCAAAAGCTGTAGAAAAAGCAGGTGCATTTGCTGTAGTATTAGAATGTATTCCAGATAAATTGGCAAAAATTATTACTGAAGAAATAAATATACCGACAATTGGCATTGGTGCAGGTAGTGATTGCGATGGTCAGATTTTAGTATATCAAGATATGCTTGGTATGTTTGGCGGATTTAAACCTAAATTTGTGAAACGCTTTGCAAATGTTGGCGAAGAAATGACAAAAGCTTTTAAAGATTATATTGAAGAAACAAAAGCGAAAACATTTCCAGCAAAAGAGCATTGTTTTAAAATAGATGATAGTGTAATTGAAAAATTATATTGAGGATAATTTTATTTAAATATTACAAAGTTACAATAAAAACTATTGCATTTTATTTTTTTATATGATATTATGTAAACACGCTAAAGATGATGAAGAGGAAAAGTAGATAAATACAATCATGACAGAGAGTCAAGGAGGCTGGAAACTTGATATGAGAGTATTTATTGAAGTTCACCTCGGAATTGCTCGCTGAACTTATTGTAGGTAGAGCCGGAGCCTTACCGTTATCGAAAAGGACAGTATCGGATTAGTCCCGTACTTGATGAGAGATATCTATATTTTTATAGATAAATAAGGTGGTACCGTGAATTCAGCCTCGCCCTTATATTAGGGTGAGGCTTTTATTATTTTTAAATCAATTAGATAAAAAAGAAAGGAGGCTTTTCATGAAGAAATTAGCTTTTTTAGGACCTCATGGAACAAATAGTGAAGAAGCTGCAATTTATATGGCTAATTTGCGTAAAGAAAAAATGAATTTAGTGGCATATAATACAATACAAGATGCTATACAAGCTGTTGCTCAAAAAGATGTAGATTATTGTTTAGTACCAGTGGAAAATTCAATAGAAGGTTCAGTTCGTATTACCTTGGATACTTTGGCTCATGATGTTGACTTAATGATAGAGTCTGAATTAATATGGAGTGTACATAATCAATTATTAACAAAAAATCCTAATGCTAAGATACACACAATAATTTCTCATATTCAACCATTAGCTCAATGTAGAGAATATTTAAAGAGTCATTATCCAACGGCAAAGACAGAATCTGTTTCTAGTACAGCTAGAGCAGCAGAAAAAGCAAGCTGTTATGGAGATGGTTATGCGGCAATAGCGACAAAAACAGCAGCTGATTTATATAATTTGCAGATAATAGATACAGATATTCAAGATGTTGAAGATAATTTTACTAGATTTATTTTATTGACTAATAAAGATAAAGTAAAAAAATATCAAGATGTAGCCAATATGATGATAATTTGTCAGATAGATGGTAGAGCTGGCAGTTTATACGAACTTTTGGGTGATTTTGCTTGTCGAAAAGTAAATATGACAAGAATTGAATCAAGACCTGCGCGTACAAGTTTAGGCGAGTATATTTTTTTCATAGAAATAGATGCTAATGTGGATAAAGATATTTTACAAGAAGCACTTATGCAGGCTAGTAAAAAATGTTTTTGGCTTAAAAACTTGGGAAAATTCCCAGTATATAAAGCTAGTAATAAATTAGTAAATGAAATAAATTAATCTTAAATATAGATAAATGAAAAGGTGGAATAAATAATGGTTGTAATAATGAATCCTGATGCAAGAGAAGAAAATATCATGGCTGTAGTAAAAGCTATCGAAAGTGTAGGGCTCACAGCTAAGATAATGGAAGGTGCACAGCAGAAAATTGTTGGTGTAATAGGTGACAAAACTCGTATGGGTTCACTAGCAGTAGAGGCAATGGAAGGTGTAGAACAGACAGTGGCTATTTCTAAATCTTATAAATTAGCCAGCCGTGAATTCCACCCAGCAAATACTGTTGTTGATGTAGATGGTGTAAAAATCGGTGATGGCAATGTAGTAGTAATGGCAGGCCCATGTGCAGTAGAATCTCGTGAACAATTATTAGAAGCAGCAAAAATCGTAAAAGCCGGTGGAGCACAATTTTTACGTGGTGGCGCTTATAAACCTCGTACTTCTCCATATTCTTTCCAGGGTCTTGAAAATAAAGGTCTTGAATATTTGGCTGAAGCTCGTGAAGTTACAGGATTAAAAGTAGTAACAGAAGTAACAGAAGTAGAAGCTGTTGATGCTGTAGCTCATTATGCGGATATTTTACAGATTGGCGCACGTAATATGCAAAATTTCCGCTTATTAAAAGAAGTTGGAAGATGTAATAAACCAGTTATGCTCAAACGTGGTCTTTGCGCTACTATTGATGAATGGTTAAATGCTGCTGAATATATTATGAATGAAGGCAATCATAATGTAATTTTATGTGAACGTGGTATTCGTACTTATGAAACATATACAAGAAACACATTAGATATGAGTGCTGTAGCAGCAGTAAAACATTTAAGTCATTTACCAATTATCGTAGACCCAAGTCATGGTACAGGTAAATGGAGAATGGTAAAACCTATGAGCTTTGCAGCAATAGCAGCTGGAGCAGATGGACTTATTATTGAAGTTCACCCAAATCCTGCAAAAGCTTTATCTGATGGACCACAATCTTTGACACCAGAAAATTATAGAGAAGTAATGCGTGGTGTCTATAAAATTTCTGATTTTATGAAAGCAGAAAATTTATTTACTGATTACATGAAAGACTAAAAATTTATATTATAAGATGAGAAAAAGCAGTCAAATACTTATGTATAATTAAAGTATTTGACTGCTTTTTTATGTCATTAAAAATAAAAATATAGGATAAGCTATAAAAATAAAGATAATAGTAGTGATTAAAAAAATTGCTTCGGCAATACTAGTGTTTAATTTATATAGTTGAGTAACTACAACAGAATTGATACCAATAGGACACATACCAATTAAAGTGATGACGGAAATGAGTAAAGCATTATCTGTAAATAAGCTAGCAGTGATAAATGATAATACAGGTATGATAAGAAAACGAACAGGTACAATAGTCAAAGCTAGATATTTATATAAGCGAGCTGCTTTAAAATTTAATAAATAACCTACAGGTAAAATACCAAACCAAGCACCTAGATGAACAGAAGCATTAAAAATGGGGTCAAAAATATCAGGACGAGGTACTTCGTAAATATTTAAGATAGCACCGACAAACATACTAAGTAAACCAATTTGGTTCCAACTGATTAGAATAGAACGCCAATGCGGTTGAAATTTTGCTTTCGAGCCAGCTGTGAATTTTTGATGAAAATATTCAGCTAGAGGAAAACAAAAAGAAAGTGTAAAAATATTTTGAGCCATGGCAATTACTTGAACATAAGCATAAGCTAATTGTCCCATAGCTATATAGGCACATAAGCCCCCTAAAATACCTGTGTTAGAAAGCATACTACTTAAAAGATAAGCACCGCTATTGCGTATATTTTTGCCAAGTCGCCAGTTTACATATGGATAAGCTAATAATCCTGGAAGTGCTGAAATGAGGATAATTCCTACGAATGCCAATAAAAATAAATTTTGGTCTATTTTTATCAACCAAAAACTACCAAGTCCAGTGATTATCATAATGAAACGGATATTTAATTTTAAGAGGAAATTACAAGTATTTAAAGATATTATCTTATATTTATGGAAATAATATCCTATAGTTAGAGGTAAAATAACATCAATAAATATAAATAAAAGGCGATAAAATGTTTCTGACATAATAACACCATTTAAGCTTTGGCAATATCAGGGCGAAGTTGACTTGCTCTACCTAAATAAATATGTTTTATTTCTTTTTGTGTTTTATCAGTATTTACCAAAAGTAACACGCGGATACATTTTTCCATACTGTTTTCTACATATAACTGTTGAGCATCAAAAAGTGGTACTAAATCCCAATTAGGTAATTGACGTGCAGCAAAAGCAGGAAATACACTAGATAAATCCTTAGTAGCACTAAATAAAGCAGCACCAATATCTTCAGCAGTAATATCATTAGCTTCAAGAATGTTTATTAATAATTTTTTGACAGACTCAATAATCTCTTCACAATTATCATTCTCCACAGTGATAGCTCCTCTAATTCCTTGCATAAAAAACATTCCTTTCATTGTAAATATATTTGTTATATTCATTTTTCTTTTATATAAAAGAAAAACGAAACAAAAAGAAAATTGCCCGCTCACGCACTTTTTACTTTGGCAAAGATAAAAATATGCCAACAACGTTCTAAACTCACTACGTTCAAACAGTAGAACTAAAACCATTGTCATATTTTTATCTTTACCAATAGCCTATGGCTACCGCAAAAAGATGCTAAAATGCGGGAAATATTTGGTATTATTTTATTGTTGATTATTAAATAGTTATAGATAATGTAGTGATTTTTATTTTCCGCATTATAAAATTTTGTGGTAACCGTAAGGTTATTGAAAATAATTATCTTTGAATACGTTTTTAGTCTGAATGTTTGAGCGAAGCGAGTTTCTAAGCGTTGTATGAAGTGATAATTATTTTCAAAACTAAAATTTTATCTGCGGTGATTTCTTTGCTTCGTTTCTTTGTCACCAAAGAAATGAACATAAAAAACTATTTTTCTTTAAAAATGTTAATCATTAAACGAATTGATAAGAAGACGGCTACTAGATATCCTAATACACCTAAAATAGGAATTTCCATTATTTGAGGTGTCATATTAGTAGTGCAGATAATGCTAGAACCTAAAAGTAGTGCAGAGCAAATGATACCGATGATTAATTTATTAATCATTTTATCTAAACGACGAAGTGGTTCTTCTGAGCCTGTTAAGTCTAAATTAACTTTAGTTTGTCCGCTCATTGTCATTTTTAAGATATCAGATAATTGTTCTGGTATATGCATGGATTTTTGAAGCATTAAATAGCTATCTCGTTTGAATTTAGTAAATTCTTCTTTCCAACTGAAATTTCGTTTAAAATCAGCTCGCATGTAAGAGGCAAAAATATCAATAAAATTGACATTAGGACAACAAATTTTGAGAACAGATTCAATCGTAACGACACCACGGGCAAACATACTTAGACCAGGATTAATAGAAAGTTTATGACGGCGAGCAACAGTTATGATATCATGTGCTAATTCGCTTAATTTTAATGTTTGGAAATTGGCATTACTATAACGGTTCATTAGATTATCAATGTCTTCATAAAGTTGGATATGATTTAATTTTCCTTGAACAGTGCCTAAAGTTAAAATAGCGTTTTTCATTTCATAAGTATCATGTTGAACAAGGGCGTAAACAGCTTTTTTTAAAGCATCACGTTCTTTAGAAGATAAGCGTCCCATCATACCTAAATCAAGCCAAATAATTTTACCGTTTTTTATCCAAATATTACCTGGGTGAGGATCAGCATGAAAATAGCCATCTTCAATGATTTGTTTTACATAATTTTTGCCGAGATGAATACCTAATTCTTCAACATTATAACCTTGGGCTTTTAATTTGCTGATTTCATCAATGCGATGACCGTCAATATATTCCATTACAAGTACGCGAGCTGTAGTCAGTTCATGTTTTACAGTAGGACAATCAACGAAAATATCTTCACTATTAAGTCGTTTAAATTCATCAATATGTTCAGCTTCCATCATGAAATCCATTTCTTGCTTAGTGATATTCCACATTTCATCAAGAATGGCGTTAAAATCTAAAATGCTAGATGAAGTTTTAAAGACTTGTAAGATAGATACAGCTCGTTTTAATAAAACTATATCTTTAGCCATTACTTCATAAATTCCAGGACGTTGTACTTTGATGACTATTTTTTCACCAGTTTTTAATGTAGCTTTATGTACTTGAGCTATAGAAGCAGAGCCAAGTGCATGGTCATCTATATCGAGAAAAACATCTTCTATTTTTTTATTATATTCTTTTTCAAGGCAGTCTTTGATGATGCTAAAATCTAAAGGCTTAGCTTGTGTTTGCAATTTAGTCAATTCAATGGCATAATCGGCAGGTAAAAATCCTGGTTTTAAAGAGAGTATTTGACCTAATTTTACAAATGTAGGGCCTAAATCTTCTAGGATTAAACGCAATTTTTCAGGTGTCATATCGCTTGTAAGTACATTATGCTTACGTAAAACAAGCACCATTTCCCGTAAACGATGAGAGGAACTGTATTTTGTTTGTTTAGGAAATTTTATCAAATTAACACCTTCTATTATAAATTTTTAATATAATGTATTTAAATAAAATAATTATGTTTATTATAGCAAATAAGTGAAAAATAGTATAACAGTTTATTTATCACTTAGAATATGGATTTTTGATGAGCTTAAAATTTTTAATAAAAAAGAGTTGAAATATTAATTTGAAAATCTTCAAGTATATATTTCAACTCTTTTTATTTATTCTTCTGTAATATTATCTAAAATTTGTAGAATTTCTTGTCCGTAATTATTTCCAGGAACTGCCCAACGACCATTTAAACCAGGCCATGTATCAATTGTTGATGTAGAATAAACGGCACGAACTAAGGAATAACGTGGGTCTACTACATCTTCGCGAGGAGGTCTAACGGAAGCATAAGCCAATAAATGTTGAATATGAGCTCTAACACCAATACGAGCTGTTTCAAAATAAGCACCTTTTACAGTAGCACTTGTTGTACCTAGACCGCAATAATTATTTTGGTCAGGTATTACTGTACCACCATATCTAAAAAATCCTGTTTCTTTTAAAGCTTGAGCAAAAGCTGCATCAGGACGAATTCCTTCTTTGCCAGCTTCTTCATAATAATAATCAACTAATTCTTCAGCAGAAACTGTAATTTTAGGATTTGGGTTATTTTTGAGCAGGTAATTTACGCATTGTTCACGAGTTGCAATAGCTGAACCCATGATAGAAGAACTGCCATAATTTACTACTTTATTTTGTTCTTTTTTATCAGAGTCGCCTTTTAAAATAGCAGCGATTTTTTCTGATACAGAGTGATTAGATGTTTCTTTTTTATCAAAAGTATTATCATCATTATCAGTTTTTAAAGCAATAACAGCACTTGTTTCGCGTTGTTGATGTTGACTTAAGCCCTTTAAAGTATAATTATTTTGCATAGGAGTCATACTAGCTTGACTAGGAAAACTAATACTGATACAAGCTGCGACAATTAAAGAACTACCAAGAATTTTATATTTGCGAAAAAACATAGAAGATAAAGGACCTCCTTAAGTATTAAATTTTTAATTGCTTAAGACTACAAATTGGATAATAAACAAAAGCATAAATACATAAAGTAGAGGGTGAACTTGTTTAATTTTTCCAGAGAATATTTTTATTAAGCAATAAGAGATAATACCGATACCAACAGCATCAGTGATACTGTAAGATAATGGCATCATTAGAAAAATCAAGAAAGCAGGAAAAGCTTCTTGCATATCGTCCCAATTTATACGAGATAAACTGCTCATCATATAAAAACCAACAATAATTAATGCTGGTGCAGTAACTGCTGGAACAGTGGATAAAACTTTAGCGATTGGAGCTGTAAAAAGCATCAAGAGGAATAATAAAGCAATGATGACGTTTACAAAACCAGTACGACCACCACTAGCTACACCAGAACCAGATTCAACATAAGCAGATGTTGGGCTTGTACCAAAAATAGAACCAACAAGGCTAGCGATAGAATCTGCTAAAAGAGCGCTTTTTACATTAGGAAAAGTATCATTTTTCATCAATCCTGCTTGTTTGGCAATACCAAGCATAGTACCAGTAGTATCAAATAAAGTAACAATGAAAAATGTAAAAATTATAGTATAAAGATTATGAGAAATAGCTCCCATGATATCCATTTGCATAAATGTATTACCGAGTTCAGGTATACTGAAAATAGTATCAGGTAAGCTGATATAACCAAAAAGGAAAGATAATATAGAGGTAATAATCATGCCTAAAAACAAAGCACCACGTACATTATTTACCACTAAAATAATGCTTATAAATAAACCGATAAGTGACATATAAGTTACAGGGTCAGTAAAATTACCAAGAGTAACTAGGGTAGCTGGAGAAGATACAATAATATGAGCACTTTGAAGACCGACAAAACTGATAAATAAACCGATACCAGCACTGATACCTTCTTTCATTGAAGCTGGTATAGCGTTGATAACAGCTTGACGAAATGATGTCAATGAAAGGATTAAAAAGATTAAAGCGGAAATAAATACAGCACCTAAAGCTTCTTGCCAAGGAATTCCCATGGAAATTACTACAACAAAACTAAAGTAAGCATTCATTGCAAGTCCAGGAGCAATCGCTATAGGGTAGTTAGCAAAAATTCCCATGAATAAGCAACCGACAATAGTTGCAATTATTGTGGCAAAAAATACACCATTAAAATCCATACCTGTCTGGCTTAGAACACTAGGATTTAAGATGATGATATATGCCATAGTTAAAAAGGTAGTAAAACCAGCAAGGGTTTCAGTAAAATAAGAAGTTTTTCGTTCTTCAAATTTAAAATATTCTTTTATTGACATGACAAAACCTTTCTGAGATTTATTTTGTATACTATCATATAATACCATAATTGTGAAAAAATTTTTAGTATAAATTTAATAATAATAGTTATTATCTTTAAATTGAATATTAAATATGATATCATTATATAGTTAGATAGTTATTTGTATATTAAAGAAAGGAGAAATATAGTGAAAAGATATCTTTTTATTTTAGTATTAAGCTTAATGACTGTTATTAGTTTTCCAATAAATAATTCTTTTGCGGCGACAGAACCGTTATCTGAAGAAGTTTTTCAGTGGGTACAGGCAACACCTCGTTCAAGTTATTATTTTAATAAAGATGCTATGACCTATGAAATTGGAGCAGATGGCGATGCCGACACGAATATTTTAATTGTACCAACAGTAAGACTTTTTGATAATATGCAAATTCAAGATGTGATAATGAAAAGACAATGGAGAAATTTAAGCACGTATAGATTTGATGAATTATCTGGTGTAGCAGAATATTTGCGAATAAATATAAAAGATAAAACAGTAGAATATACAGAATGTGTATATTTAGACCAAGGATATAACTCTTTGTATGTTAATTATGAAAGACCAACTCAAAATATGAATACAATGAGTGTAAAAGATGTAGATTATAATTTTTATCAAGCTATATTAGATTATGAAAAAGAACATAGAAAAGAGCTTTTAACAAAAATTATTGATCAGGTGAAACCTGAAGATTTAAAAGCTGCAGGAATAACTTTAACTAAAGAGCAAAAAAAGAATATGAAAGAAAATAAAAAGCAGAGAAGATAATACGCTATTTGGCAGTGGAGAGGTGTAAACTTTGTATTCTAGGAGTTGGAAAAAACTAGTTTTAGGAATTTGTTTAGTTGTTTGTTTAGTAAATATTTTTAATGTAGAAAAAGTATTTGCTAAAGATGAGAAAAAAGTAATTTTGTATGTGCCTCAAGATGATAGACCGATATCTTCCGATCAAACAGCACAAGTAATCCGTTCTATGGGTTATACTGTAGAGATGCCACCAAAAGATTTATTAGGTGATAGAGATAAAGCTGGCAGACCAGAAGAAATTAATCGTTGGTTAGTGGAAAATGGTGGTAAAGATAAAGTAGCAGTAATATCTTCTGATGCTATGATTTATGGAAGCTTAGTAGCTTCAAGAAAACATCATATACCAAAAGATTTATTGTTAAGACGTGTAAAAAATATAGAAAAGTTGCATGATACGCACCCTAAAATGCCTATATATGTATTTTCTTCTATTATGAGAACGCCAAAAGATGGAGCTTCTTCAGGAACAGAAGAGCCAGAATACTATGTAAAATATGGACAAGCTATAGCTAATTATACAAAAATTGATAATGCCGATATTTCAGGATTAAATGAAAGTTATCAAGTAACTCTAAGAGAAGGCGTACCAGAGGCTGCTTTAAAAGACTGGCTTTCCCGTCGCAGAACAAATGTGGAAGTCAATAAAAAATTGATAAATTTAGTTAAAAATAATGATGTAGTGTATATGGCAACAGGAAAAGATGATAATTCTAAATTATCGCAGACTCATAGAGAAAGTAATGAGTTGAGAGAATATGCAAATAGTTTAGGATTAAAAAATAATCGCTTTCAAGTTTTAACTGGTTTAGATGAAGTTGGGCTTTTAGTTTTAACTAGAGCTGTTAATGAATTAGAAAATTATAAGCCATATGTTTATATAAAATATGCTTCTGGTTATGGCGGAGCAACTGTGCCAACATATTCAGATGAGTCTATAGATAATACACTTACAAGTCAAATAACGGCTATCGGTGGTATTAGAACATATGATTTGAAAAAAGCTAATTTAGTAATGTTTATAAATACTAATCGCAGTGGCTGGACATATGATGCTAATACTCCAGTAAATACGCTTCAACCAAGATATAATACAATGGATTTTGTTGAAGATATAGAAAGCTTTGTCAATGCAGGCTATCATGTGGCTGTAGGTGATATTGCTTTTGCTAATGGAGCAGACAATGCTTTGATGAAACAATTACAAGATAGAGATTTATTAGATAAATTATATGGATATGCTGGTTGGAATACAGCGACTAATAGCACTGGTTTTGCATTAGGCATGGGAATTGTAGGCAATCAGATAAGCCAAGATAAGCGCAATGAATTATTATTGACTAGATATTTAGATGATTGGGTATATCAAGCAAATGTTCGTCAAAGTGTAAACTCTTATTTAAACTTATTGCCAGGTAGTGGTGATTATTTAACTATAGGAGATACAAAAAGACCATATATTGAAGAATATGGTACAAAATTAATGCGTTCTTTTGTAAGTGATAATTTAAATTTATTTAATGAAGCAGTAAATGTTTCGATAACAATGCCATGGAATAGAATTTTTGAAGCTAATTTCGATGTTTCTGGTAATAAATTAAATGAAACAGTATTGAAAAAGCATTTAAAATATTAAATGAAAAAGCCTGCATATTATTTTGCAGGCTTTTCTAGTATGATTGAAATTATGATATAATTTATTATGATTAAGATATTTATAATTAATGAGGTGATAAAGTGCAGTTTAAATATTTAAAACAACTATTATGTCTTTTTTTGATGATGATAGTAGTTTATGTACCGAATGTTGTTTTTGCTAGTTTAAATAAAACTATTATTTTTGTACCCCATGATAATAGACCGATTTCTTTTAAGCAGACAGCGGATAATATTCGTGATTTAGGATATGAAGTATTGACACCACCAGAAGAACTCTTAGGTAATAGAGAAAATCCTTATGCAAAACCAGAAGAGTTATCTAAATGGGTGATAGAAAATGCAAAAAAAGCTGATGCAGCAGTAATATCTTCAGACTCTATGATTTATGGTAGTCTTGTTGCTTCAAGAAAACATAATTTAAGTGAAGATGTTGTTTTAGCTAGAGTGCATAATTTTGAAAAGATACATCAAGCAAATCCAAATATGAAATTATATGTATTTGGCTCAATTATGAGAACACCTCAAACAAGTGAAGCGTCAGGTAGTGAAGATGCAAATTATTATGCTCAATATGGTACAGATATTGCGCGTTATACTGCATTGACTGATAAATTAGAACAAGATGGACTAACACATAAAGAAAGAAAACAGTTAAAACAATATGAACAAAAAATACCAAAAGCAGCTCTAGATGATTGGCTTTCTCGTAGACAAGGTAATTTTTTAGTAAGTAAGAATTTAATTGATTTAGCTAGAAATGATGTGATTACTTATTTAGCATTAGGTTGTGATGATAATGCTAAATATTCACAGACCAATAAAGAACGTCGCGCCCTTGATAATTATGGCAGTGATTTAGGTGAATTGAAATATCAATCAGTAGCTGGAATTGATGAAATTGGTTATGTTTTATTGACTAGAGCAGTGAATAATTTACAAGGTGATATTCCATTTGTAAGTGTTCATTATGCTAAAGGTACAGGAGAAAATACGATACCAGCATATTCTAATGAACCAATTAAAAATTCTATAGCGACTCATATCAAAATGGCTGGCGGTATGAAAGTCAATAGCGATAAAAGAGCAGATTTAGTATTCATGGTTAATACTAATTTTGACGGCACAACAGGTGCTGCTAATGATTTAAATAATGTATATATACCAAATGAAAATATCATAGATTTTGTCAATATGGTCGATGAAGCTGTACAGGCTAATAAAAAAGTAGGTATTGGCGATATCACATTTGGCAATGGTTCTGATAATGCTTTAATGTTTAGTTTATATGGTAAGAATTTATTAGATAAATTAAATGCTTATTCAGGTTGGAATACACCTACAAATAGTACTGGTTATGCTTTGGCTATGGGCATGGGAGCAAATTATACAGATAGAGTGGGCATTTTAAAAATGCTTGAAGTCCGTTATTTAGATGATTGGCTCTATCAAGCAAATATCAGACAAGCTGTAGCGAATAGATTAAATTCCATGCCTGGTGAAGGCGATTATGGTAATACAAAAACTAGAACTTTACCAGCAGAAAAATTAGCTACAGAAGCTTTACAGAAAATGATAGCTGATTATGGCTTAGAAAAATTTGAAGGTCAATCTTATGTGGCTGATGCGCAAATAAGATTTCCATGGCAACGTATGTTTGAAGCAGATATAGTTTTTCCTGAAGAAAAAGTATCTGTAGAAGAAAAAATAGAAAAATAAATTATAGTTCACATAAAGCTCTATATTAAGTATAATAATTAATATTTAATATAGAGTTTTTATTTTATAGATGATATTTTGATTTAATTTATAAGTTTATTTTTATTAAGGAGAATTTTAAATGTTTACACGAATTATATCGTTTATCAGTTCAAGTAGAAGAGATATTTTAATTTTATTTACAGCTTTATTTAATAGAAATACACCAAAGATGATAAAGACAATGACAATTATAGCGTTTTTATATCTTATAAGTCCTATTGATTTTTTACCAGATATGATACCGGGACTAGGATTATTAGATGATGCAGTAGTTGTGCCGGGAATTTTATATGCTATGCTTCAGATGTTACCTGCTTCTGTCAGAGCAAAATCAGAAGCACAGGCAGATTATTTAGGGCCGAAAATGCCTTGGCTTTTAGCTATTTGTGGAATTTTTCTCATAGCATGGACTATATTTGTTTTTGTAGCGATTTATAATTTTATTTTTAATTAATTCAAGTAATTTAGGAGATGAATTTATGCGTTTATATATAGCTGAGAAACCAAGTATGGGAGCAGAGATTGCAAAATGTTTGACAGGCCCTGTGCAAAGAAAAGATGGATATTTAATAACTAAAGATGGAATTGTAACATGGGCTTTTGGTCATATTTTGCGTCAAGCTGAGCCAGAAGAATATAATGCTAAATATAAAAATTGGAAAGCTGAAGATTTACCGATTATACCAAAACAGTGGAAAATGATTATAGATGAGTCTTGCAAAAAGCAATTTGGTATTATTAAAAATCTTATTGATAAAGCTGATGAAATAGTTCATGCAGGCGACCCTGATAGAGAAGGGCAATTATTGATTGATGAAGTTTTAGATTATTTAAATTGTCAAAAACCTGTAAAGCGAATTTTATTAAATGCTTTAGATGAAGAAAGTATAAAAAAAGCTAATAAAGATTTGCGAGATAATCGAGATTTTTTGAATTTAAAAAAATCTGCTTTAGCTAGAGCAAGAGCAGATTGGCTTATCGGTATGAATTTGTCTAGGGCATATACTTTAGCAGCAAGGAGAGCTGGGAAAAAAGGTGTATTTGCTGTAGGTAGAGTAAAAACACCGACACTTGCTTTAGTTGTCCGCAGAGAACGCGAATTAAAAGATTTTAAACCAGTTGATTATTTCACGATAAAGGCAATATTTGCTAATGAAAATGGTGAATTTAGTGCCACATGGAAGCCTAAAGATACACAGGCGGGACTAGATTTTGAAAATCGTTTAATTGATGAAAATATAGCTAAAGCTTTAATCGGTAAATTTGCTCAAAAAACAGAAGCAGGAAAAATAACAGCTTATCAAAAAGCACAGAAAAAAGAAGTACAAAGATTGCCATTTTCTTTATCTAGTTTGCAAGTTTTGGCAGGTAAAAAATATGGATATGACCCGCAATTAGTATTAGATACTGCACAAAAATTATATGAGAAAAAATTGACGACATATCCACGTTCTGATTGTGAATATTTACCACAAAGCCAGTTTAGTGATGCTAAAATTATTTTGCAGAATTTATATAATATCAATGAAAAGCAATTGGCTAATTGGGCAAAAAAATGTGATTTAAAAACGAAAAGTAGAGCATGGAATGATAAAAAAATTACAGCGCATCATGCGATTATTCCAACAAAGGTAAAGGTCAATTTAATGAGTTTGACCATAGAAGAAAGAAATATTTACTTTTTAATAGCTCAAGCATATATAGCACAATTTTATCCAGTTCATATTTATGACCAGACTAAAATCAGCATAGAATATATGCAAGAATTGTTTGTAACAAGTGGTAGAGTCGTAAAACAGATGGGGTGGAAAGAATTATATGTGCAAAATAATAAAGAAAAATCTTTAAATGAAGACGATAAAAAAGAAGATAATGAAGAAAAAGAAGAACAAAATTCATTGCCACTTATGAAAAAAGGTGATGAAGTAGAATATGTAAAAGGCGAATATGATAAAAAATCTACAAAACCACCAACTCGCTTTACAAGTTCGACACTGCTTGCAGGTATGAAAGATATTCATAAATATGTAAAAGATGTAGAAGTTAAGAAAAAATTAAAAGATATTTATGGTATTGGCACAGAAGCGACAAGAGCAACTATTATCGAAGATTTAGTAAAGAGAAATTTTTTACAACTTGAAGGTAAAAAGAAATATTTAGTGCCAACACAGTCGGCATATATTTTAATTGATGCACTGCCAGATGAAATGACATATCCAGACTCTACAGCTGTTTGGGAAGATTATCTTCATTCTTTATCTGAAGGTCAGGGAACAATTGAAGAATTTTTAGCTAAACAGGCAGAATTTACGCAGAATTTATGTATTAAAGCAACAAAGACAGTTTTGGTACAAGAGCATGAATATAAATGCCCTAGATGTAATCAAGGTATTTTAGTAAAACGCAAAGGTAAAAATGGTGAGTTTTGGGGCTGTTCTAACTTTCCTAATTGTCGTATGACTTGTAATGATGTAGATGGCAAGCCAGATATAGAAAAAACAAAATTTAATTTCAATAATTATCGACAAATGAGTTATAATAATAGTGATAAAAATTATATAAAATCTGGGCAAAATGAGATATTTCAGCAAGATAATCAATTGATTTCAGCTTGGGATTTAATCGCTAGAGAAAATACGAAAAAGATGAATTCTGCTCCTAAAGAAAAATTTTCAGCAATGCCTATAGAGAAAAATAAAAATACTAAAGCTACATCAAAATATTTATGTACACGTTGTAAAGAAGGCAATTTACGTAGAATTCGCGGTAAAAATGGTTGGTTTTGGGCATGCTCAAATTATCCTCATTGTACAGCTACTTATGATGATAATAATGGAATTCCTGTGATATAGAAAGCTCAAAATACGTTGAACTAGTATATGAATTTTTAAATCTATTTAAAGAATTTTTATTAACTATACTAAAATGTAAATTAAAAGTAAGTACAACGTAAAAATATTCAGATAAAGAAAAAGTTGAAAAATAACTTATGATTTTATATAATTATACTAGATTTAAATTTATACAATATAGGAGGTGAATTACCTGTTTCAATGTTAGTATAAATAGTTGATACAGGTAATTAATTATTGGAGCTAATTGAAGTTCTGTTGAAATTAATTTTAGTAGTATTTTTAGTGTTTATGAATGGTTTTTTCGTAGCGGCGGAATTTGCCCTTGTAAAAATTCGTTCCTCTCGTTTGGAAACGCTTTTACAAGAAGGTAATACACGAGCTAAATATGCCAAAAAGCTCACAGACCATTTAGATGCATCTTTATCAGTAACACAGTTAGGGATAACACTTGCATCCCTTGGTTTAGGTTGGGTTGGTGAGCCAGCTGTTGCAGCTTTATTAGTACCGGTTGTGCAGTTCTTTGGCTTTGGTGAAGATTTTGCTCATTCTATAGCACTTGTGGTAGGTTTCTCTCTTATTACAGCAATGCATATTATTTTAGGTGAATTAGCACCAAAATCTATGGCTATTCAAAAAGCAGAAACTGTAACACTTAATATTTCTATACCAATGCTTATTTTCCACAAGATTATGTGGCCGGCTGTATGGATTTTAAACCATGTAGCTAACTGGGTAATAATTCGCCTTGGTTTTGAAGTGGCAAGTGAAGGTGAAGAAGCTCATAGTGAAGAAGAAATTCGCTTGTTGATGGAAGAAAGTCATAAACATGGATATATTGATAAAACAGAATTGACTTTTGTAGATAATGTATTTGATTTATCTAATCTTACAGTTAGAGAGATTATGATCCCTCGAACAGATATGATTTGTTTGTATTTAGAAGACTCTTTTGATGAAAATGTAAAAAAAGCGTTGACTGAACAGATGACAAGATATCCTGTTTGTATTGAAGATAAAGATAATATAGTAGGATTTTTGCATATAAAAGATTTATTAAATCCATTATATGCGCGCAAAAATATTGATATTAGGTCATTATTAAGAGAAGTTACTGTCGTACCAGAATCTATGCCAGTGCGTAATTTGTTAAAACTTATGCAAGGAAAACGTTTACAATTAGCTATTGTTGTAGATGAATATGGCGGTACAGCTGGTATGGTTACTTTAGAAGACATTGTTGAGGAAATTGTTGGTGAAATTCAAGATGAATTTGATGAAGAAAGACCAACAGTAGAAAAACGTACAGAGAAATTATATTCCCTTGATGCGAAAATGTTACTTGATGATGTAAATGAAATGTTTGGAACTAATATTGAAGAAGAAAATATAGATACTATCGGTGGTTGGCTTTCTACACAGGTAGATACTCCTCCACGTGTAGGTCAAAAAGCTAACTTTGGCGATGATGAATTCTTTGTCGAAGAAGTAGATAGAGTTCGTATTACGCGCGTATTAGTAAAATTAAATCATACTGTAGATGGAAATACAGATATTTAAAAAGTTGCGAATATGTTTATATTTTAGTATAAGCATTTCTATATAGTTAATAATATGCATTATATTGTATATCAAAGAAGAAAAGGGGTAATTTGATATGTTAAAATCTATTGCAATCATGACTAGTGGTGGAGATAGCCCAGGAATGAATGCTGCAGCTCGTGCGGTAGTTCGTACAGCTCTTTATGAAGGAGTAAAAGTATTTGGTATCTATGATGGATACAAAGGTATGATTGAAGATCGTATCGTAGAATTAAATTCTCAAAGCGTTAGTGATATTATCCAACGTGGCGGTACTTTCTTAGGTACAGCTCGTTGCCCAGAATTCAAACAAGAAGAAACTCGTAAAGAAGCTCTTAAAATTCTTCAAAGCCATGGCATTGAAGGTTTAGTTATTATCGGTGGTGATGGTAGCTTAACTGGTGGTTCTTTATTAAGCGATTTAGGTATGCCAATCGTTGGTCTTCCTGGTACTATCGATAATGATGTTTGGGGCTCTGATTATACTATCGGTGCTGATACTGCATTAAACACTATCTTAGATGCAATCAATAAACTTCGTGATACAGCATCTGCTCATCGTCGTATCATCGTTCTTGAAGTTATGGGTCGTAAATGTGGCTGGCTTGCTATGATGGCAGGTATCGCTGGTGGTGCAGAATATGTTCTCGTTCCAGAAGTTAAATATGACCTTAACAAAATTTGTGATGAACTCAAAACATCTTATGACAATGGTCGCCGTTATAGCATCGTTGTTGTTGCTGAAGGTGTAGGCAGTGCTGTAGATATCGGTAAAGAAATCGGTGAAAAAACTGGTATCGATACTCGTGTAACTGTATTAGGTCACGTTCAACGTGGTGGTTCTCCAACAGCTGAAGACCGTGTAAAAGCTAGTATGTTAGGTGAAAAAGCTGCTTTAGCACTTCTCAATGGTCAGTCTAATATTGTATTTGGTATCAACGAAGGTAAAGTTGTAGCTATTGACCTTCATGATTCTGTAAATAACAACAAAACATTAGACCCAGAATTAGTACGCTTAGCACGTGTATTATCTAAATAATAATTTAGGTTAAAAATAAAAGCATTAAAGTTTGGATTAATTCTGAACTGCACCCCAAAAGTTGGACAAAAAACAACTTTTGGAGGTGCAGTTTTTTTATGACTAAATACTCAAATGAATTTAAAGTTAAAGCAATTAAAATGGTTTTAAAAGGAGATTCTATTTCTCATGTAGCTAAAATTCTAAACATGCCAGATATAGCTCCTCTTTGCAGATGGATATCTCATTATGAACATGGTGGTATTCCACAACTTCTTCATAAAAATCGTAAATATACTCCTATCTTTAAGCAAAAAGTTATTGAATATAAATGGCTACATCATTTATCATTAAATCAAACAGCAGCCAAATTTTCCATTCCTAATACTGGTACAATTTCTACATGGGAAAAGTTGTATCATTCTTATGGCTTTTCTGGCTTACTTGCTAAGAAACGAGGTAGACCATCTATGAAAAAATCTAAAT